>Ga0209381_1000165_pt1 | contig 192448 bp, 173 predicted proteins | sample DewCreD2012metaG_FD_184111 | JGI IMG/M metagenome (GOLD analysis project Ga0209381, IMG submission 184111) | Hot spring sediment bacterial and archeal communities from British Columbia, Canada, to study Microbial Dark Matter (Phase II) - Dewar... ... | reverse complement strand
ACGGCGATGCCCTGGCGCTGGAAGACATCACGCTGGACATCCCGGCGCGGCAAATTACCGCCATCATCGGTCCCTCGGGCTGCGGCAAATCCACCTTTCTGCGCTGTTTCAACCGCATGAACGACCTGATTCCCACCGCCCGCGTGGATGGCGAAGTGCTGTTCTACGGACAGAACATCTACGACCCGAAAGTCAACCCGGTGGAGGTGCGCCGTCATATCGGCATGGTCTTCCAAAAACCGAACCCGTTTCCCAAGTCCATTTATGAAAACGTCGCCTACGGGGCGCGCATCAACGGCTACAAAGGGAATATGGACGAACTGGTAGAGCGCAGTCTGCGCGCCGCGGCGTTGTGGGACGAAGTGAAAGATAAACTCAAGCAGTCTGCGCTGGCGCTTTCGGGCGGGCAGCAGCAACGCTTGTGCATCGCCCGCGCCATTGCCGTCGAACCGCAAGTGATTCTGATGGACGAACCCGCCTCCGCCCTCGACCCGATTGCCACGCTCAAAATCGAAGAATTGATGCAGGAACTGAAGAAATACTACACCATCGTCATCGTCACCCACAACATGCAGCAAGCGGCGCGCGTCTCTGATTACACCGCCATGATGATGCTTTCGAAGGAAGGCGAGCGCTCGGGCACGGTCATCGAGTACGACAAGACCAACACCATCTTTACGAACCCCAAAGATAAACGCACCGAGGATTACGTCACGGGGCGGTTTGGGTAATGAAAACACACCGGTGTTTACACACGCAAACGCGCGCTGCCTGCATACCTATGTACCTGTGTATCTTATGGTAGTAAAATGGACAAATCTGAGGTGCTTATGCTTCGTAAAACTTTTGACATCGAAATGCAACAAGTCAAGGATGAAATCCTCGTGCTGGGAAGCATGGTCGAACAGGCGCTACTGGATTCGGTCGATGCGCTCAAAAAGCGCGATATCAAAGCCGCCGAAAAAGTTTTTGCAGAGGATCAAGCGATCAACGAAAAACGTTTCGCCATCGAAAACAACTTGATAACGCTCATCGCCACCCAGCAGCCGATGGCGCGCGACTTGCGCCTGCTGGCATCCTCTCTGGAGATCATTTCCGAACTGGAGCGCATGGGCGATTACGCCAAGGGGATTGCCAATATCAACATCCGCATGGGCGACGAACCTCTGCTCAAGCCGCTGATTGACGTGCCGCGCATGGCGCAAAAGGGCGTGGATATGCTCCACCGCGCCCTGACCGCCTTTGTCAATGAAGATGCGCAAACGGCAAGGACGCTTCCTGTCGAGGACGATGAGGTGGACGCGCTCTATAATCAGGTCTACCGCGAATTGATGACCTTCGTCATCCATGACCCCAAGACCATCGAACGCGCCAACTGGCTGCTGTGGGTGGCGCACAACCTCGAGCGCTTCGCCGACCGGGTGACCAACATCTGCGAACGCACGGTCTTCATCGTCACGGGCGAAATGAAAGAAATCAAAGCCACCGACGACGAGTTTTGGAAGAATCAGCCGAAGTAATAACCTTGGCGTATCGCTGTTAACAACATAAGCGCGGACATTTCATTTCACAATGCCGCGCTTTTCAGTCCTTTAGAACGTCCCGAAGGTCTTACAGTGTGCTGTTTTGGCGGCAAAACCAAACCCTTCGATATACTCAGGGCAGGCTTTTGGGACGTTTGTCCGCTTATCCCGAACTGACGTTATTACAGGAAGGTTGCGCGAACCGATGAAAACTGTCCTCTTTCTCTGCACGGGCAATTCCTGCCGTTCGCAAATGGCGGAAGCAATCGTAAATGCGCACTATGGTAGCGAATGGAAGGCATATTCCGCTGGCACAAAGCCCGCCGGGTACGTGCATCTCAAGGCGATTCAGGTGCTCAACGAAATTGGCATTGTCCATGTGGGCATATCCAAGCACATTGACGAACTGCCGACGAAGGATTTCGACCTGGTTGTGACGGTCTGCGATTCGGCGGCGGAGGAATGCCCCGTCTGGCCAGGGCGGGCGGGCAAACGCATCCATCACAGTTTCGTGGACCCTGCTAAGGCGGAGGGAACGGACGAAGAGCAGATGCAGGTCTTTCGTCGGGTGCGAAGCGAAATGTTGGATGTCATTCCCAAATTGTTGAAATAAATCCAAAGCCGCAATCAATTGACGGGCTGAGTCATCGAATGGTATTCTTCGAGAAAAAAAGGATGCCGACATGACCAGCCCGTTTGATATTCTCTTCCAACCGCTTCGCATCGGACCTGTCACCGCCCCCAACCGCTTCTATCAAGTGCCACACTGCAACGGATTCGGCCACCGCATGCCGCACGGAATGGCGGCAATGCGCGGCGTGAAAGCGGAGGGCGGCTGGGGCGTGGTTTGCACGGAAGAGACCGAGATCCATCACACCAGCGACCTCTCGCCCTATTTCGAAGGGCGCATTTGGAGCGATGACGACATCCTGCGCTGCGGCTGATGACGGATGCGGTGCATCGTCATGGCGCGCTGGCAGGTATTGAACTTTCCTACAACGGGATTGACAAGGTAGAGAGGGTGAAAGTAAAACCCTGATGGCTATCTGGATTTTTCCCTTCTTCGTAAACTCCATACAACAACACCTAATATTACCAAGCATTCCAAGAAAATAACAGCCAGGCTGGGCAATGCTTTTTCAGACTGTCCGCTCACGATTTGGACAATTGCTTGAGTCAATGGGTAGGTTGGTAAGAATTGGAGGTATTGAATAACAGGATTAGGACCCAGCATTCCAATGAATGCTGGCAATGTCAGTATAAAGACAAACAAGCTCCCATAGGAATTTAATACGTGTAAATTTCCAGATAAACTTCCAAGCAATACCCCTAATAAGCTAAGGACAAAACTGCCCAAAATTATCAACCCAACTGTAAAGAGGATATTGCCCGATACTCCCCCCTGTACCATGAGAATAAGACTGCTGCTGATCATACAATACAGAACGCCCACCAAAGCCTTGCCAGCAGCAATATCGTAATAAGACGCTGGAGATAGCATTAAGGCGTCAAGAGTTTTTCGTTCTTGCTCTTCTACAATAAGAGTTGGGACCAACATCACGCCATTGCCCACCAATCCCATGATCAACCATAGAATAATTGCATACTGATCTATAGAAAGATCCCCTCGGAGTGAAATGCCAGGCAAAACGTCTGGCTTCAAAACCGTTATGGTTGATTCTATTTTCAGAGAATCAGGCGATAGGATTTGTATTGTCTGCTGAATCAATGATAATCCGACCTGACCTTCCCTTGAGTTGTCCGCTAGAAGAAAATCTACTCGTGGTTTCCTGTCATTTGCAAGCAGGAGATCGAAATTTTCAGGCAGAATAACGCCAACCTCAACAAAATCATTTTTCACTGCCGTATTAAGAGATTCTGCCGAGTCGAAGACCTCGGTTTCCACCAGTTCAATTTGCTTTAATGTCGAAATTAATTGAGATGGATTAGGAGAATAGACTCCTATTTTTAAAGTCAATTTGTTTCCAAAGAATAATTGAATACATAACGCGATAATTAACGGGGTGATTATAATTACCAATAACCTGGGAGTTCGAATCGAATCGACAATATCTTTCCATGCCAAGATAAATATTCGTTTGACGCTCATTGCTCGGCCTCTTGTCCAGCCAATTTTACGAAAACATCTTCTAGGGTGGCTTCTTGCGAGTGAATTGTCAGAATTTTTCTTTCCTTAACAATAGAAGGTAGGCGGTTGATGTCATTTATGTCCGACACAGGGACAACAGCCTTCTCTCCATTGGTAAATGTCATGATTACGGTGCGCTCTCCATGTAGAAGTTTCAGAGACTGCGGAGTATCAAGCGCCATTAATTCACCATTTCTGATAAAAGCCACCCTTTGGCAGAGAGTATCCGCCTCTTCCATGTTATGAGTAGTCAAAAATACAGTTGTCCCTCTTTCAGCCAATCTTTTCATGATCTCTCTCGTTTCTCTGGCAGACGTAGGATCAAGCCCTCTAGTTGGCTCGTCAAGAAAAATAACATCGGGCTCATGCAATAACGCTCTGGCAATTAAAAGACGCTGTTTCATGCCGTTAGAATAAGTCTCAACTTTTTCCTTGCTGCGATGTTGAAGTTGGAATAATTCCAGCAGTTCATAGATGCGCGTTTTCTTGATGCCGAATAAATCTGCAAATAATTTTAAATTTTCAAACCCAGACATTCTTTCATACAAGTTTTGTGTATCAGCGACCACTCCAATGATGGGTTTGATTAACCCTTGTTCGGAAGCGCTATTAAACCCGGCAATAAAACTTTCTCCGCTTGTTGGGCGAAGTTGTCCAGTTAACATGCGGATCGTAGTTGTTTTCCCTGCCCCATTGTGTCCAAGAAGCCCAAAAATTTCTCCTTTAGATATAGAAAAGGAAATATTATTTACTGCTGTTTTATCCTTGAAGTCCTTGCGTAATCGGTATACTTCAATTATTGTTTCCATATTACCTCGCAAAGAGATTATATCTGTAATTGCAATTCAGCATCTGATACAGCAGATATCCTTTGCTTTGTATCTGCAAATCACTTTTGATCTTCCGATCGGGAATTTGCTTCCTGCCAGCAATCATGTATATATGGCGAAGATGAATGCTGGCAGGGGTTGATTTTCTTTCTAGCGGCAGAGCATCTTGCCTGTGGTGAAAGTGCAGTACAAAATTACAGCAATCGTGATCCCGGCAACTACGATATATACCACGTGCATGTCTATTCACCTCCTTTCTAGTTGAGATGACGCAGTCTAATTTTTTTTTGTCAAGGTTAATAAAAGTGGAAATTACAAGTCATCCTGAAATCCATCACGTTTAATGTTCGATTGTTCATTCTGTTGTCACATCCTGAGAAATGAATTATCGTGTGGTGCGGGAGTTCGGTGAGGAGAAAGTCGAGGGGGCGCCGTTCAGGGTTGAGAGGATAACCATTCCGTAGGGGCGAGGTTCTCTCACCCTGTTATTGGGCGGGGAAACCCCGCCCCTACGTTCACCACACCCGTTCCAGATTCGGGTTATCGAGCGGTTTGCGTCCCACCTTTGCCATGTCAATCCACTCGCCGTGCACTTTCACCCGCACCACATCGGCGGTGAAATCGGTCACGGTCGAACCGTTGTTGTTGAACAGCCACGAACCGACGGCGTAAATATCGGCTGGAACACCCAATTTTTCGAACTTGCGGATTTTTTCAGGATTGAACCCCCCGGAGACGACGATCTTCACATTACGGCAATACGACCGCGCCGCTTCTTTCCAGACCTCCGGCAGGCGCCACGTTTCCCAAGCCGAATCCAACGCCTGACGGACGTTGAACACCAGCCGCGGGTTGACGCCGAGATCGAGCGCCGGGTCGCCCAGCGGCGCCACCGACACATCGCGCACGCTCCCGCTGGTATCCAGCCGCACGCCGTATAAAACATATTTGGCGGCTTCGGCTTCATCGCCGGCGTCTTTCAATTCCCTGTACTTTGAAAACATTGCCTCGAGAACACGCAGCGAATCGCGCACCGAATCGTTGTTGAAATCCACCAGTGCAATGCGCGGAATGCGCGCCGGCAAAATGCGTGCAAACTGCATCATTGCTTCTGCCGTATCGCCGAGGAAGGAAGCGATGGCGGCGTGGGCAACCGTCCCGCCGCCGGCGCCGCCCCACCAGTCGCCCTGGGCGTCGGTGGAGACGAAGGGACCCAGTTCATGGGCAAAATCGTAATTGAAGCGCTGGACGGCGATGTTATAAGCGTAGCCGTCTGCGGCTTGCACTTCGTGCAGGTCGAAGCGTGCCGGAAAGAACAGCACCGGTTTTCCGTGCGCCGCCACGAGCGTTTCGTACACGTTTGTTGCCACGCGGCTGGCGCGGGTGAGGATGCCCAGGGTGGGAGTTTCGAGCAGGGCAAAATCGCGGTAACGCCCGCGCACTTTGATGACCGGTTCCACATGCAGCGGGTTGCCATCCGATTCGACGATGGTCCCATCATGCACTGCCCATACCTGCAGTTGATCGGAAGTATCCACAAACGAATTGCCGTTCCAATAACCGGTGCAGTGCCGCAGCATGGCGAGCGCCTTATCCATGCCGACGACGATCGTCTTGCCGACGCGGCGGGTGAACCACTGCATTTCCACTTCGATGTTTCCGACGGCAATCTCTTCCGGCGACATGCCCGGCGGCAGGTTGTGATATTTTCCCGAATAGGTGTATCCCTCTGCGGCGAGGGCGGTGAGCATGCGTCCGATGTTCTCGAAGTATTTGTCGGAATACCAGCCGCGGCGCATGCGTTCGATGTCGAGTTTGAAGGTTTCGTTGGTCAGGCGAGTTTTGTTGAAAATGGACATGGTTTCTCGATTCCACTTTGAAGCATACGATTAAAGAGTCTATTGCAAAAAGGTGAAGATCGAACCACTGAGTCACGGAGACACGGAGAGTCATTGAATGAAAGGGAAACCCCGTAACTCCGTGTCTTTGTGGTGAATCTTCAAGGTTTTTGCAGTGGAGTCATTAAAAAGCGAACAGGCGGATAGACACGCGAGGTGTGTTCACCTGTTCCGGTTGCTAAAATTCTGCCGTTGCGCGCACGATGTGCATGCCGGCTTGTGCAAAACGCTCGTATGCTGCGTTTGCTGCGTCGGTGTGGTCTACCACGCCAGGCACGACCACGGGAGAGGCGCAGTCTTCGAGCAGGTATACCTTTTTTGCCAGTTGCGGGTCGGTTGCCTGAATGTCGTCGAGCAGGTCCGAGACGGTCCATGCGACGCAGTGAGACTTTGCCTGCCCGGCGATGATGAGCCGGTCGAAACGTTGTAATTGTTCGATGAATGTTATATTGCGCACGCCGAGCGTCTCGCCCATGGGACCGTTCAGCACTTCGGGACCGATGGCAGAGTAATTTTCGGTGAAGGGTTTATCGCCTTTGAGCTCGATGTCGTATTGTGCGGCGCGGGCGATGGAGTGGAAGAACAGCACCTCCTCCACCGCAGAGACCAGTGCGTGACCGATGCCGCCCAGCATGGCATGATAGGGCCAGATGGTGAGGGCGTATTTGCCTCTCTTTTCCAGTTCTTCGGCGTAGTGGATCATCATCTGCTGACCGTATTCGGGGGCAATGCCAAATTGCGAGGCGAGGGCGTGGTTGAATTTCCATTTGCCGCTTTGCAGGTCGGCGAGGGGAATGTCGGTGTAGGGGGCGGGGTGGTCTCCGTTTGCATCCACGAAGAAGATGGGGTGGAAGACCTGCAGGGTTTTGTGGGTGTCCATGGTGGCGGTGATGTGGGTGATGCCGCCCAGGTTGCGGTAGATGAACTGGCACAGGCGCGTGTTGTCTTCCACGGCGCCGCGCCCGCTCCGCCCGCCGACGAAGAGTTCGAATTCGGGAATGCAGAAAGTGTTTTGCACATCAATCAGCAGGAGCCAGGTGCGGGTCTGATCGGCGGAGGTAGGCTGAAGTCCGTGCAGACGCGCCCAGTCCCGGGCTTGTTTGGCGCGCTCCTCGTAGGGTATCCGCCAGACGGCGCCGACTTTGGCGGCGTCGAAAAATTCGGGCACAGGAAGTTTGTCCATATCGTCTCCTTCATAGATTGTATACCCGTATAATTGCATGTCAAGTGTAATTATCCCGGCGTTGACTTTTTTGCCTGATACCTTTAGACTCTTGCCATCTTCAGCCGCAAGGAGAATTTATGGCGTCTCAATTTCAACTCATTATGCGGACGGGTCCGACCCCCGGGGCAATCTTCACACTGGAAGGCGACCAGCTCAACATTGGGCGCGATTCATCGAATGAAATTGTCATCAATGATGCCGAAGTGTCACGCCGCCATGCCCGCCTGACGTTTCAAGGCGGCAAATATGTCCTGGAAGACCTCGGCTCGACCAACGGGACTTTCGTGAATGGGCAGCGCCTGGCTGGACCGCGCGTCCTGAAAGCGGGTGAGGTTGTCTCTTTCGGAGAGCAGATCGTGCTGGTCTTCGAGGTGGTGATGAACGATCCCGGCGCGACGATGGTGTCGCCGCGCGCCGCGGCAGTGCCTTCGGTTTCCCGCCCGGCTGTTCCTCCGCCTCCTCCACCCGCCGATTATGTGGGGAGTGTACCTGCAAGCCCCGCCCCTGCGGCTTCGCAGGCGGAGCCTGCCAAAAAGGTCAATCTTGTGCCGATTCTCGCCGGCGTCGCGTTGGTTCTGGTGATCTGCTGTTGCGTCAGTGTGCTGCTGTGGGTGGATTCGGATCCGACGGGCGCACGCTGGTGCATGTTCCCCTTCAATCTCATCGCTCAATTGCTTGGCAGCATCTGTTCGTAGAGGAGTCCATATCCATCACCGACCGGGTCCCCGCAGACATTTTCCCTCTGCGGGGACTTGCGCGTTATGTTTTGCCGGGTCTGACGGGCAACCATTTCTGCCACACCGTACAAGAAATGTTCGTACAATCAACCGCCTTTCCGCCTTGGCATTGTCAGGGCGGAATCCTTCCCGTTCGTTTCGCGGGAAGGTTCGCTCGTTTGGGAGACAAGCGGTAGAATAGGATTACGATTGGAGACACGCAATGACCCAGAACACGGCCGCCTCACCGCGCTGGAGCGCCACGACCAAACTGTTTGCAGGTCTGGCAATGTTTGGCATTGCGGCGTTTCTGATTTATCGTTTTTCCAATCTGATTCCGCCGCTGTTGATGATTTTCATCATCACCTATCTGCTTCACCCCGTGACCGCCGCGCTGGCAAAGGGACTGCACATCCCCTGGAAACTGGCGGTCAACATTGTTTATCTGTTCATCCTTGCCGCTTTGATCGGCTTGCTCACCTGGGGGAGCGTGGGGCTGGTGGGACAGGTGCAAAGCCTGGTCAGTTCCATTCAGGGCATCGTGCGCGACCTGCCAAGGTACATTTCCGACCTGTCCACGCAGGTCTTTGTCTTTGGTCCGTTTACCCTGGATATGCGGAACTTCGACCTTAACGCCGTCAGCCAGCAGGTGCTTCCCATCCTTCAGTCTCTGCTGGGGCAAACCGGCAATCTGATCGGCACACTGGCAGGCGGAGCCGCCACCACCATCGGCTGGACGCTTTTCATCCTGACCGTCTCGTATTTTGTCATGTCGGAGAGCAGCGGCTTGCGCGAGAACATCCTGAAGATTGACGTTCCCGGGTATACCGACGACCTGCGCAGGCTGGGCGACGAACTCAGCCGCATCTGGAATGCCTTCCTGCGTGGGCAGATCATCATCTTTCTGCTGGCGCTGGTCATCTACTCCATCCTCCTGCCTGCGCTGGGGGTGCGTTACGCCATCGGCATCGCCTTTCTGGCGGGGCTGGCGAAATTCCTGCCCTACATCGGTCCCGCCGTGACGTGGCTCATTATGGCACTGGTCACCTATTTTCAGCCGGTCAAACCGTTCGGGTTACAAGATAACGCCCTGACCTACATGCTGATCGTGGTCATTACCACCTCGGTCGTTGACTGGTTCATGGACAACTTCATCACCCCCCGCATCATGGCGCGGACCTTGAAGGTGCATCCCGCCGCCGTATTGATCGCCGCCCTCATCGCCGCCAACCTGCTGGGACTGCTGGGCGTGGTAATCGCCGCGCCCTTCCTGGCCACTTTCACCCTGCTGGGCAGGTATGTGATGCGCAAAATGTTCGACCTCGACCCCTGGCCCGAAAAGGAGGCAACGCCGCCTCCGCCCGGCATAACCGACTTGATCAAAAGCGCCGCGCAATCCATAAAGTCGCGCGTTGCCAAAGCAAAACCCGCCCAAAAAACCAAAAAGGGGTAGTATGTTAAAAACGGTGTAAAGTAATGCGACCTTAAGGTCGCGCTACCTTTTTTACACACATCTCGCAATACGACCCAAAAAGGAGAAGCCGAATGAGCAACAATCATAACGAACCCAAAACGGAAACCATCGCGGAGACCGAAAATTATTTCGCCTGGAAAGCCGAGGAACCCGACGGCGAAACCACCTACCACATCGAACTGAACAACGTCACCGTGCACTTTTTCGAAGAAGAGTGGAAAGAATTCCTGCAATTGGTACAAAATCTGGGATGATCTCCGGGAACGAGAAATTCGACCTCTGGCAAAAGTGCGCAAGAGAAGTTCTCTAAGCAGCCGGTCGAACATCATTCGACGCGCAGCGGACGTTCTCCAACGTCCCCGTTGGCGTGAGCGAACGCCGACTGTGCCAATGAATTTCTAAAAACATACGACCAACCCCTTAATACCGGATGACAACATGAAATACCACAACGCCATCACCGATATACGCGGTATCGAAGTGGGGCATGCGCAGAATGCCGAAGCGCTCACCGGCTGTACCGTCGTCCTCTGCCGCAAGGGAGCTGTCGCAGGCGTGGATGTGCGCGGCGGCGCGCCCGGCACGCGCGAAACCGACCTGCTCGACCCCGTCAATCTGGTGGAAAAAGTTCACGCCGTTGTCCTTGCCGGGGGGTCCGCCTATGGGTTGAGCGCCGCCGGTGGCGTGATGCAATACCTGGAAGAGCACAAAATCGGATTCAATACTGGTGTTGCAAAAGTCCCCATCGTTCCCTCCGCCATTCTCTATGACCTGAACCTCGGTCGCGCCGATCTTCGGCCTGACGCCGCCATGGGATACCTTGCCGCCGCCTCCGCCTCTTCCGCCGCGCCCGCAGAAGGCAATATCGGTGTGGGGACGGGGGCGTCGGTGGGGAAAATGTTCGGGATCAGCCTGGCAACCAAAACCGGAGTCGGAACCGCTTCCATCTCCATCGGAGGCGGTATCGTCGTCGGCGCGCTAGTGGCGGTCAACGCCTGGGGCGATGTCATTGATCCGCATACGCAGGAGATCATTGCAGGACTCCGCTCCGGCAAAGTCGGTCCGTTGCGTGTGGGAGGGAAAGACCGTTTTGCCGATACGCTGGCGATGATGAAAAAACCGCTGGGACGCAGTTTGCTGGGGTTCGCCTCGCGGGCGAATACGGTCATCGGCGTGGTGGCGACAAACGCACAATTGACCAAAGCGGGGGCGACCAAGGTGGCGCAAATGGCACAGGATGGCATTGCCCGCACCGTTCGTCCGGCTCATACCATGCTCGACGGCGACTCGATTTTTGTCCTCTCGACCGGCGCGCGCAAAGCGGAGGTCACCGCAGTCGGCGCATTTGCGGCGGAGGCGGTGGCGCAAGCGATCGTGCGGGCGGTGAAAACGGCGAGACCAGCCGGCGGCTTGCCGGGAACCGCAGACTAAATCTTTCATGGATCATCTCAAGCGTATTCCCGCCATTCTCTCCGGCGCGCTGGCATCCTTTTTTGTGCTGGGCTTTCTGCAGAATTTTCATCCTTCCGTGGGGGCATTCGTTCTCTTCACCGTGTTGTTCAATTTGATCTTCACGCTGCTGTTCGAAGCGGCGTTGACCGGCGCCATCCCCGCCCTGCGGAGGGGCATCAGGGAAAACCTGATCGCTGTTTTCGTTCTGGCGCTTGGTTTTTTGTGGGTGGCGCTAACCTTCCGCCTGCTTGGTCGTTATCCCGAACTCTTTTCATTCGATTTCTTTATGCCCGATGCGCGGTTCATGCCCGCATACGTTGTTCTGACGGTCTTTGCACAGACGGGAGCGCTCCTGCTCCTGAAAAAACTGGACCTGACCGAATGGCGCGCCTCTCCTTTCGTCCTTCGGATGGGGCGCAGTCTGCCCGGACTTTTGCCCGCCTGCGCGGTGACGATCTCCACCTACGCCCTGGCGACCGCCTTCGTGGAGGTGGAACCCCGTTTTGCCGATAACTATTTCGATACCGATTCTCCTTTCTGGTTGAATTTTCTCGCCGCGCCTCCCGACCAGATGATGCCCATGCGCGCGGTCCACCCCCTTGCCCTGCTCATCCTTCGTCCGCCGGTGTGGCTGATTTCGCTGTTTTTGGGCGGGGATACGTTCCACGCGGCGCTTGCGCTCAATTCTCTGTTTGGCGGCGTATGTGTGTATCTGGCTTGGTCGTTTTTCAAACGACGAACGGGGCACACCACCCATGCCGTGTTGCTCGCCTCGCTGCTCGGCTTCTCGACCTCGCATCTGCTCTTGAGTGTCTTTCTCGAGTCCTACATCTTTTCAGCGGCGGCTCTCCTCGGATTCTTGATGTTGTTGCAATCCGGGAGGGAGAAACTCTCCCAACTGGTTCCGGTGGGACTGCTGGCATTTGGGATTACGATCACGAATTTCATTCAAACCTGCATTGCCCTCTGGTTTGTCAGGCGGCGGATGAAAGTCATCCTCCTGTATATCTCGATCACGCTGGCGCTGGCGGTTCCGCTGGCGTTCGCTCAAAATCTCCTTTACCCGTCCAGCGATCCGTTTTATATACCGAAGTACCTGCTTGAAGAGAACGTGTACGGGCATAATCTGTTGGAGACTCCCGCCCGCACCGTCAGCCGCGCCCATGTTCTTTTCAGAAGCATCGCGCTCTTCAGTGTGGTGGCGCCGCGTCCGTTCATCCTGCTCGAGGAAATCGGCTGTACCTTCCCGTGCTTCAATACCATTCGTTCCTTCCGCGGGGTGTATTTGTATGCCTCCTATGTCGGTTTGGGAAGCCTGCTTGCCCGCACCTGGTTTGTCCTGCTGGCGGTTGCGGCGGGAATATTCGTTAGGAATTTTTTCAAATCGCCGAGGGACGTGTTCCTTCCGGCAGCGCTGGTGTCGAACCTGCTGTTCAATTTCGTCCTGCATATGAACTATGGCGACGACCCCCTGCTCTATTCGCCGAACTGGACTTACGCCCTCGTATTATTCTTTGGCATCTCATTCGAAAAATTCGCGGATAATAAATTGCTTCAGACCGCCCTGTTCCTCTTTTTAGCCGCCCTCATGGTCAACAACCTGGATTTGTTCCGTAAAATGCTGGAGGCGGTTCTGCCGTTTGCGCCGTGACCGGAATTGGGGTCTTCCTGGCGGGGCTTATCCCGGCATATTTTCTGGCGTGTTATCTTACCTTTCTGTACGAAGGTCTTTTTCCCTTTCTTTTCATCAGCCTGTTTTGTCAGATTTTCTGCGGCGTTCTCCTGCGTTTTCTGGCGCAGGGCGGTTTTTTTTCGCTGAAGTGGCGCGAAGAACCGGGGTCGGTTTTGCTTTTGGCGCTGGCGGCATGCCTTCCCCTTTCGGCGGCGCTCATGTCCCTGATGTTTCCCGGCTTGTTCGACCGGCGTTTGCTCTTTATGGAAGGCGGTTTGTTCGCGACGTTTTCAGGATTGGCGGTTGTTTCGATGCCCGCCGCTTTATGGCTGGATCGCCGCATGCAACAAATCGGACTGTATCGAATCGTTGAAGCCAGCGCACCGGTTCGAGCCGCACGCCGAAACAGGGCTGGGCTCCTGCTCTCGCTGTTGTTTTTCAGCACCTATTTCATTTTTGCACAGTCGCTGAATTTTCCCGGTTTCTATACCCGCGACCAGTATTTCGAAACGGACATTTCCGATTGGATCGCCCGCCTTGCCTCTTCACAGACGAACGGGATTCTGCCGGTGCGCGCTGTTCACCCTGCGGTGTTGCTGTTCCTGCGACCGATCATCTGGTTATTATCGCTTCTCCTGAACGCCGACCGATTGCAGGCTGCGTTTTTGTTGAGCGCCATGGCTGGCGCGGCTTGCGTATTCATTGTCTGGCTGATCGTTAAAGGACGAACGGGAAGTACATTCCACGCCCTGCTTTCGGCGTCCCTGTTGGGCGCAAGCGCCTCTCATCTGCTGTTGAGTTCCATGCTCGAGACGTACATCTTCTCTGCCCTGGCGCTGCTCGCTTTTTGCCTGCTCATGCACAACGACAGGAACTCGCTCAGGTCAACCGTTCCGCTCGGCGTCGTCATCTTCGGAATCACCGTCACGAATCTGGCGCAGGCCTGCATTCTATACTTCCTGAAATCGCCGCGCATAAAGGTTGTGTTTCAATTTCTGCTTGCGGTGGTTTCCTTGACCCTTTTGCTCAACATTCTCCAGGTGCAACTGTACCCCTTTACCAAGCCTTTGTATGACCCCTCCAATCTGCTGTCCGAACAGAAGTACGGCTCGAATCCGTTCGAGGCGCGGCAGTGGGAGGGGCGCCTCCACCTCATTGCACGCTCGGTTTTGCTTTACGGTGTCGTTGCCCCGACCCCCTATATTCTCAAAGAGGAACTCGGCGCCGCCGTGCCGAACTTCCGTACGTTTAAGGTCGCGAACGGAGAACTGCAGGTTGCCGGTTATAAAGGCTTCGCGGACATCGTTGCCAAAACGTGGATAATCCTGCTTGGCGCGGCGATCCTGCTGTTCGTGTTCGACCTTTTCACCTCGCCGCGAAACATGACATATCCCATCAGCCTTACTTTGTGCATGGGCTTCAGTTTTGCGCTCCATTTCCTGTATGGAGACGATCCGATGCTTTATTCTCCCAATTGGGTATATGCGCTCGTCCTCTTTGTCTCGGCTTCGTTCGAAAGAGGGGCGGACAACAAATGGACCCAACCGGTGTGGGTTGCGTTTCTGGGGATGATGGTTTTCGCCAATCTCGGTTTGATCCGCCTGATCCTGACCGTGTCCCTCCCTTCCTATGGCGGATGAAGCAAAACGGGACGGTCTGCAACTCCACAGACCGCCCCGTTGCGCGATGAACGGCGCAATTTACCTTTTCCCTTTCAATTCGTCCTTCAAAATGAGCGTCATCAGGACGCTCACAATGCTGACGATCAAACCGCCCACGAAGGCATTCCACCAGACAGGTTCGCTAATGACCAGCGCAATGCCAAACCACTGACCAACGACGGTCGTCAGCCAGAACAGGAAAGTGTTGATGACGAGCGTGAACAGACCCAGCGTCAGGACGATCAACGGGCAGGTGAGCAACTTGAGCAGGGGGCGGAACAACGCGTTGACAACGCCAAAGATCAACGCCAGCCAGATCAAGGATGCCAGGTTGCTCAACAGTTCGATGCCCGGCACGATCAACACCGCCAGATACAGGGCAACGGCATTAATCAACAGGCGCAGGATGAATTTTGTCATTTTTACTCCTCTTTGAATGTCGCTATCCTTAAGTACGGACGGCGGCGTTCGAAGTTGCGGGTTCGGCGCGCATCCATAACAGCGTGCGTCGTTCCGTGAATCCGGCTTTGCGAATGGCATCCATCATTTCGCCGCCGGGATATTCCAGCGAGAGGCTGGATTGATTGGAAAGCGCGCGGCGCGCGTGAACCAGCAGACGGGTCAACGCTTCGGGTTCGGACCTTTCGCCCGCCGCGGCAATCAGCGATTCGAACCTGCCGCCATGCGGCGCCCAAGACAGCGTGGCGAGCAATTCGTCGCCGCGCACCGCCGCCCATTGTTTGATGTTCACGTCCACGAAGAGCAGATACAGCCAGTTCATGAAACCGGGTCGAAGAGAGTTGAGGTTGAAGCGGTAGTACCAGCCCAGGGAGTCGGGGTGGAGGCGGCGAAGCCAATCCTTCTGCAGAGACCAGAAGCGAGGATGTCGCGGCACGATCCGAATATCCCCTTTCTCCTGCTCGAAATGAGCATCGGGCTTTGCGGTCCAGGTGGTGCGGCGTGCCACTTCCCGAAACCCAAGTTCCCGATACAGGGCGATGGCGCCCGGGTTATCGTCCCGCACGTGAAGCCACATGGTGGACGCCTTCTTATCCCAGCCATATTGCAGGGCGCGCCGGGTGAGAATGCGGGCGATGCCGCGTCGGCGATACTCATGATGCACCGCCACGTTTGCAATGAGATAGATGCGCCTGCCCCGGTCGCGAAAAGGAATCAGGCTGGCGTTGCCGACGATGCGCCCATCTTCCTCCCAGACGAAGCCGGTCAGGGGCAGTGACGCCGTGTCTGTCATGCGCGCTGCCCAGTTCAAGAACCCGTCGTCGCGGCTGGCGCGGCGCATGTCGGCAATATACCGCTGACCGTCGTTATCCAGCGTTTCGGAAAAACACAACTCGATCAGATCCGCCACCGCCGACAGGTCCCGAAACATATTCATGGAGCGGACATGCGGGTGGGCGTCTTTCGGCTGTACAGGAAGGGTAACGGAACTCATTGGTGGAATTATAGCCGCGTTTCCACGCCGGGATTCCCATCGCGGCGCCTGCATGGGGTAGAATCGAGGCGCGAACCCGTAAGGATCGGCATAACGCCAAAAGGTCTTCACACAGGCTCATGAATACGACATTCGGCGCGTGTTCCAAAACATTTCTGACCCGCCTGACGCCCCTCTATTGGGCGGGGGTGTTTGCGGCGTATGTTCTGCTCTCCAGGGACTGGGCTGTGGTCCGCGCCACATCCACAACACAGGAACACCTTTTTGGTTTGTTCGGCTTCTGCGTATTTTTCGCCATCCTGTATGCCGCCTATACCGATTACCGAAGCCTGTCCGCGCCGTCCCTGCGAAACCTGATCCTCATCGGGCTTCCCTTCTTCGTCTGCCTGTTCATGCTTGCCGCCGTGGCGGAACTCAGCCAGAAATCCTGGGATTACAAACAGTACGAGGCCGCCTTTCGGGCGGCGGCGGCGGGCGATAATCCCTACCGAAGCACGCGCTATCTGTATCCCCCCTTCTTTGCCGAGACCATGATCGCTGTATACCGGCTGGGGGGCGTTCTACTCCCGTGGATCGGCATGGAAACCGGCGAAGCCTCTCTGTGGATGTTCGTTTTCTACATCCATCAATCCGCGCTCCTGTTCGCGCTTTTGTGTTCCTATCATCTTTCCCTGCGGTTTGCCGAAACTGCCGGGCTGAACCCTCTAACGCGGGTATTCTTCGTCAGCGGGCTGTTCCTCTTCAACGTGCCCGTCTTGCGGACGATTTTGTACAATCAGGTCAACTTCTACATTCTCGTGTCGTTGTTACTGCCTGTCGTCGCGCTGAACCGCCGCCCTTTCCTGTCGGGCGCGGCGATTGCCGCAGGCGGTCTGATCAAGTTATACCCTTTTGCCCTGGTTGCTCCCCTGCTTGCGACCCAAAAATGGAAAGTGTTGACCGGCGTCCTCGCGGGGTGCGTTTTCATCGTTGCGCTTGGCACAAATCTCTTTCGCGATCTGACATTATGGAAGCAGTTCATCCTCTTTTACCTGTCCTTCCCCGTGGAACGGGAAAGCGCGTGGTTCCGAAACAGCAGCATCCTCAGTTTTCTGCGGAATCTGCTGGACATTCTCCGCGCTCCCGATGTCGCGTTGACCCCCTTATTTGGACTGATCGCCATTTCGATTCTGGGTTGGATTGCGCTTCGCTTCTTCCAACGGGAGAGGCTGTACGCACCGTCCCCAGCCGACTTCACACCCGCGGCCGGAAACGTCTCACCCCGCGACATCGGTCACCTGATGGACTTTTCCGTCCTCTCGCTTTTGATCGCCCCCTCTGCATGGGAACACCATTACGTCCTTGCCATTCCCCTGGCGATTTGGGCGTTTGCCCTCTCGCGCAGAACATCGCCCGGGCTCCTGGTCGTCGCATTGACGTTCGTTTTTATCATGCCGGTTTTCAACGTTTTTCCCTTGAGTTACCTGCGCACGGCGGGTTTGATACTTCTCCTTGTTTTGACCTCTCCGAAGAAGGCATCGGTGGGATGATCCATGCGGCAGACACATCGGGCCGTGGATGAAGTTTGTGTGGGCATTGCAAAACCTCTGCCGGTTGCGCGCTTGGCGCAGCCCCCAAACCGGTCTGTGAACTAGATCGAGGCTGCGCTCCCTCTTTTTCGAACCTGACCCATCACTCGATCTCGTAATGAAACGACGGTCTTCCGCACCTGCGGGATGCGCAAAGCCAGGAACAGAACGACGACGAGACCATAGATCAGCGGGCGCACAATCTCGCCTTGCAGAGCGAATAAATCGCCTTTTTTACTCCAGGCATAATGGAGTATGACAAGCGGGGCAATCAGGTATACGGTTTTATGCAGGCGCTTCCAATTTTTGCCGAGGCGAGCCTTCCAGATGTCGAAGGAGGTCCATGCCAGGGGAATGAGCAGCAGAAACGCCAGCAAGCCGACGATCAGCCGCGGCTTCTCGATGAATTCCCGAAACACAAAACTCCACGCCAGACCATAATCCAGATCCAAAAAGATCAACACGTGTATGGTCACATACATGAACGCATACAACCCCAAGGCGCGGCGGCGTTTGAGGGGTTCGTTCCATTGGAAGAGCGTATGAAGCGGCGTACACGCCAGCGACAGCACGAGTAATGTCAGCGCGTGACGTCCCGTGCGTTGTTCCAGCGCCTGAATCGGGTTGGCGGTCAGGTTGTCCGTAAAGAATTGAAAGACCAGCATCGCAAGCGCAGACCAGGCATACCCATGCACGGCAATCTGAAGGGGCGTGTAACGGCTGAAGAGTTTTTTCATGAAGGTTGATAAAGCCGCTCGTGTCTTAATAATACACGCTCAAATCCATGCCGTCGTAGAGATGCGCCACTTCTTCTGCATACCCGTTGAACATCAGTGTTGGGCGGCGCCCAAACTCGCCGATGCGGCGCTCTGTTGCCTGTGACCAGCGCGGATGCGGCACCTCCGGATTGACGTTGGAGTAGAAGCCGTATTCATTCGGTCCGACCATGCTCCAGAGCGTGGTTGGCTGTTCCGCCACCAGCTCGATCTTTGTGATGGATTTGATGGATTTGAAGCCATACTTCCACGGTACCACCAAACGAATCGGCGCGCCGTTCTGGTTCGGCATGGGCTCGCCGTACAAGCCTGTCGCAAGGATGGTCAGGTCATGCATGGCTTCATCGAGCCGCAGTCCTTCCTGGTAGGGCCAGGGGTAAAAGGGGCTTTTTTGACCGGGCAGCTCCTCGGGGCGATAGACCGTTTCGAAGCGCACGTACTTTGCGTCGGAGGTGGGTTCCACTTCCTTCAGCAGGCTCGCCAGCGTGAAACCCGTCCACGGGATGACCATGCTCCACGCCTCCACACACCGCAGGCGGTAAATGCGCTCCTCCTGCGTGAAGCGGCTGAGCAGGTCTTCGATGCCGTAGGTCTTTGGCTTGTTGACCAGCCCATATACTTCCACCGTCCAGGGTTTGGGATTGAACTTCTGCGCCAGCCGCGCGACCCCTTCCTTGTCGGTGGTGAACTCGTAATAGTTGTTGTAATGGGTGATGTCTTCGAATGAGTTGACAGGATCGCCCAGCTCGTCGGTCAAGCCCGAAGCGGTGACAGGCGCTTCTGACTCAGGGACGGCTGATTCGGTCACCGACGGCGCGCACGCCGCGAGCAGCGCCGCCCCGGTCACCACCCCGGCGGCTTTGAGAAAATCGCGTCGTGAAAGATACTGCTCGTAAGGCGTGATCTCGGACGATTTGACGGGGACGGATTTGAATGTATTGGTCATGTTCTCACCTCTACAACCATGATTTTCTTCGCGAACACTTGGAATGGACTCCTCCGGCGGAAGCCGGTATCGGTCTAAAACCTGAGAATGCAAACCAGGCAGTCTTTTTGTGGTTTGCCGATCATTAACCGAGGGTACGCAGAGTCTTCGTATCGTACCACTTCGTTTCTAAACGCGTGTTTGTGTTGCCCTGAATATATCTTCAGCGATGATCTGGAAACAGATATGTTCCGCAGATCACAAAAACCGCGCGCAGTGGATGCCCTCTCGCGCAAATGCGGCGCCAGGGGAGACCGCCGAATACGCGCTTTCGTGAAGTGCTGATGCTGTGTATATGCGGATTTGATGCCCCCATAGGGTAAAAACTTTCTTAAGAGGAGATTATAAAAACGATAAATTCATCCGCGCCCGGCGCTTCATTCCCGTTTTACGACGGATTGTAAACAACCACCCGGTTGCGCCCGCCGTTCTTGGCGGCATAGAGCGCCCGGTCTGCCGCGCGCAGAAGGCTTTCTTTGGTTTCACCGTGTTTCGGATACCAGGAAATCCCCATGGACATGGTGACATTGAGATTGAATCGCCCAAAAGAGATGGAGAGCGAGGCAATCGAACGATGGAGCGAACTCACCCGTTCCTTTGCCACCTCGATGGTGATGTTGGGCATGACCAGCACGAATTCCTCCCCTCCATACCGGCAGACAAAGTCGCCCTGGCGGCTTTGTTTGGTAACGGTCTCTGCCAGCGTCTTGAGCACCAAGTCGCCCGCTTCGTGACCGTACGTGTCGTTGACATCTTTGAAATGATCGATGTCCATCATCACGATGCACAGCGGATAGATCTCGCGCACGGCGCGCGCCAGTTCGCGTTCGAGGGTCTCTTCGAGATAGCGGCGATTGAATAAATTGGTCAACGCGTCGCGGATTGCCTGTTCGCGCAATTGACTTTGCAGTACGCCGATTTCGATCAATTGGGTTTGAAGCCTGTCCATGGCGTGGCGCAGGTCCTTTTCCACCTCCTTGCGGTCGGTGATGTCACGGAAGATGATGAGGCGCCCGCTCAGGCGCTGATCGTCATCGTAGAGCGGAGTCACCCGCAGGTCCAGGTAACGAGACGTTCTGTTGGGAAACCGCAGTTCGGTGCGGGTTTCCATGCTGTTCAAAAGAAGATCCGCATTGCCGTTCCACAGATGTATCATATCCGAGACCTTCCTGCCGAGCAGGGAGGCTGGCTCTTCCTCCAGGAAGGTCTTCATGGCGGGGTTGATGTCCACGATGCGGCCCTGTGCGTCCAGCACGAGGATGCCGTCGCTCATGTTCTCGATCAGGCGGCTTCGGGCAATGGGGATCACATCCATGAACTGATGACGGAAGATGGCGTAGGCGTACACCATGCCTGCAATGCCGAAGGTGGCTGGGGCATAGTCGGGCTCGGCGGACGAGCCGGGTCTAAGGTGAGTGTATGTACTGAAGACAAACGGGACGACGGACCCCAGAATAATTATCAGGTATTGTTTCCTGAAGAAGGAATTGGCGTGGCGGTAACTGATTCCCAGCAGAATGAAAGAGAGCAGGATGAGCGTGTAGGAGTACGCCGTGTTGATCCAGAAAAAGACGCCGCGCCGGATTTCCAGGATGGCGTAACCGCCCTGGCTGGTCAGCTCGATGGAAGGGAAAAAAAGGCTTGGTGCCGTCCACAGGAAGGTCAATGCGAGCGCCGGTTCGACAAGTATGAGCATAAGAGTCCGAAAAGTGATCCAATCATCCCGGCGGGTGATGCGCAGGATAAAGATCAGGAAAAATCCCGGCACCATGACCACTCCCATGTACATGATCTTCAGCCAGAAGATCTTGTGTTCCAGCGGGACTGCCACCCAACTGAGCGCATAGAAAAAACCCCATAGGCACATGCCCAATAGCATGCCTTGTAATGCCCGGGACCCCGGCGCACTCCGCCGCCGGACAATGAAAAGCACGATCAATGTTGTGAACGCAGAAACTGCAAGGAGGATGGAGTAGGGATGATACTGGATCATGTCGAACCCGGTCTGCGCGCCCCGTTATGGGCTTTTCATTTTATCTTACTTTGAGGTTGTATTCGAGTTGCAATCGGCTGACAAATTGCCCGGCGGCGCGTGCATTTTCTCTTTGTGTTCCCTTGGACACTCATAAGATGCGTCCGACGTTACACCGGTTGGACATATTGCGCCGCCACATAGCCGCGTTTGCCGCCCGGTTCGCTGACTTGAATCCACTGGTTCGGTTTCCCGATTTTCGTTTTCGCCGTATTGACGGGTTCGATTACGGTCAACCTTGTACCTGCTTTGAGTATCATTACCAGCGAGCCGCCCATGGAGGGGAACTTTCTCAAACGCAGACCGGCGCTGCCGACTTCGCCGGAGACCTTTACAACAAACTTTTTGGGTTTGGGCATCGCGGGAGGCGGAGGGGATGATACAGGCGCGGGCGTTTCTGTGACCGGCGGCGTGACGGGTGCTTCCACTGCGGGACCAGGCGACTGCGCGGGTGTCTTTTCCAGGAACCATGCCGCGGCGAATCCCTCCCTGCCATCCGGCGTGCGCACGCGCACCCACTGGTTGACTCCGCCGACTCTTGCCGCTCCGTCCGACTCGGTCAACAGCAACGGCGTCCCCGCGGGGACTGTGGCAACGACGTTCGCCATGCTGGAGGTGTCAATGCTCGAACGGATGTTGAGCCCCCAGGTTACTTCGGCTTTGACGCGGGCGTAGGTTCCGCCGGGGGTGGAGGGGGCGGGTGTCGGCGAGGGAAGAGGCGTTCCGGGCGTCGAAGGGACCGCAATCGGTCCGCCGGATCCGTACGCTTCGTATAAGATGACGTGCGAGATGGCGCGCTGGAGCGTGTTGCCCTGCGCGTAGCGTTTCATCAAATAGTCTTCCTTTTCTGTGCCGGGGTTGTAGGGCCAGGGGTCGAGCATGAGATAATCGTCGCCTTTGCGGGCATATACAACAACCCAGTGTGTCTGGATGCCGGGCGCAGGGGATGAATCCACCTGTACGATGGCGGGTTGACCGGCGGCGAGGGCGGCGTCAATTTGGGGAAGCGGCGCGTCGCTGGTGGAGCATGGGATGAATGCCTTGAGCGCGACGTTCGGGTAAATCTGGCTGACTGCGCTCCAGCGGATGGCAGAACTGACGAAGCCGCCGGCGTTCTTGAGTTTTTCGTTGAGGGTGTGGGGGGTTTCAGGGTATCCATGCCCGCTCAGGAGCATGGCAGTGGCGGTCAGGGCGCAACCGACATACCCGATGGTGTCTCCGGGGTCGCCGAAGCCAAGCAATTCGTTCTTCCATTGCGGGTCCTGCTGGGATAGATAGACAAGCTTGAAGGGCATGGGTCACCTATGGGTTGATCAGCGGATAACGGTAGGGCGATTATACAGCCAAATAAAAGAGCCGCGCTCCTCACGCGGCTCAATCAATTGTCCCCTCACCTTGCGCCGTCGCGTGAGATCATGGTCTTGTACTTCAAGCGGCATGACTATCACGCTGCGGCAAACTGCGTTTATCGGTTGACCATGACCAATTTACTCCACCTTCCCGGTGATTGTTGCCATCTTCAACTCGCCGATCGCCTTGGTGATGGGGATCTCGCGCGGGCAGGCAAGCGTGCAGTTATAGGCGGTGTGGCAGCGCGCCAGACCGTCTGTCTCGGCGATGATGTGCATGCGCTCGGCGGCGGCTTCGTCGCGACTGTCGAAGATGAAGCGGTGGGCGGTCACCAGCGCGGCAGGACCGTAATACTGGTCGCTTGCCCAAAACGAGGGGCAGGAGGTGGTGCAAGCCGCGCACAGGATGCACTTGGTCGTTTCGTCGAAGCGGGCGCGCTGTTCGGGCGATTGGAGCCGCTCCCGTCCATCCGCGGGAAGCGGGGAGTCATTGATAAAGTACGGCAGAATCTTCTTGTAATTGTCGAAGAACGGCTCCATGTCCACAATCAGGTCTTTGACCACCTTCAAGCCGAGCAAAGGTTCGACGGTGATTCGGTTGCCCACGTCGCGTACCAGCGCCTTGCACGCCAGCATGTTGCGTCCGTTGATGCGCATGGCATCCGAACCGCAAACGCCGTGCGCGCATGACCGGCGGAAGGACAGCGCGCCGTCATGGTAGCCTTTCACCTTTTCGAGCAGGTCGAGGATGCGGTCGGTCTCTTCGGCTTCGAGCGTGTAGGTCTCGTAGTGGAAGGTTTTATCCACCTCGGGGTTGTAACGAAAGATTTTCAGCGTAACCTGCATGTTTGCCTCACTAATAAACGCGTTCCTTGGGTTGATAGTTCGTGATGGTTACCGGCTTGTAATCAATGTTGATTTTGCCGTTCTGCTTCCAAACCAGTGTGTGCTTGAGCCAGTTGGCGTCATCGCGCTGGGGAAAATCCTCGCGGGAGTGCCCGCCGCGGCTTTCCTGCCGGTTCAACGCGCTGACCGCCACCACTTCCGCCACATCGAGCATGTTGCCCAGTTCCCAGGCATTGAGCAGTTCGGTGTTGAAGATGCGTCCCGTATCCTGCACGCGGATATGTGTGTAGCGTTCCTTCCATTCGGCGATCTTTTCGAGTGCACGTTTCATTCCCTGTTCGTTGCGGTAGATGCCGACTTCCTCGAACATGACCTTCTTCATCTCGGTGGAGATGTCGAAGGCATTCTCTTTGTCGGAGCCGTTCCGCAACGCTTCAAACTGCGACTTTGCCTCCGCTTCGGGTTCCTGAGGCAGTTTCTCGAAATCGGCGTGCTTCGCGTATTCGGCGGCTTTGAGCCCTGCGTACTTGCCGAAGACGACCAGGTCGAGCAAGGAGTTTGTCCCCAGCCGATTCGCGCCATGTACAGAGACACAGGCGCATTCGCCCGCCGCATACAAACCGGAGAAGACCGTGTTGTTACTGTCAATGACCACCTCGCCGAATTTGTTGGTGGGAATGCCGCCCATGGTGTAATGCGCCGTCGGCTGGATGGGCATCATTTGGGTCACCGGGTCAACGCCAAGATATACGCGACAGAAGTCAATGATGTCGGGAAGTTTTTGCAGGACTTGTTCGGCTGTGATGGTGTAGGGGGAGCCGTCGGGGTTGGTGCGCCCGTCCATTGCCGCGTACTTGATGACCGATTCGGGGCGCACATCGAGCCAGACGTAGTTCTTGCCGTTCACGCCGCGTCCTTCGCGGATTTCGGTGTAGATGGCGCGGCTGATCACATCGCGCGACGCCAGATCTTTAACGGTCGGCGCATATTTGGGCATGAAGCGCTCGCCCAATCCGTTGATGAGGACGCCGCCCTCACCGCGCACGCCTTCGGTGATGAGGATGCCGAGTTTGTAGATGCCCGTCGGATGGAACTGGAAAAATTCCATGTCTTCGAGAGGAATCCCCCGGCGGAGGAGGATGGCGGCACCGTCGCCCGTGTAAGCATAGGCGTTGGAGGTCACTTCAAAGATGCGCCCGTGTCCGCCGGTGGCGAAAATCACGGCTTTGGCGTGGAAGGTGTGCAGTTCGCCCGTCGCCAATTCCACCGCCACCACGCCCGCGGCTTTCCCGTTGACCGCGATGAAATCGAGTACCTGGTACTCGTCGAAGAAAGTCACCTTGTTCTTCAGGCACTGCTGGTACAGCGTTTGCAGAATCATGTGACCGGTGCGGTCTGCGGCATGACAGGCGCGGCGTACGGGTTTGCCGGTCACATTATTGGTGTGACCGCCGAAAGGACGCTGAGAGATGCGTCCCTGGGGGGTGCGGTCGAAGGGCAGTCCCATGTGCTCGAGTTCGATGATGGCGTCAATGGCTTCGTTGCACATGAACTCGATGGCGTCCTGATCGCCAAGATAATCGGAACCTTTGACTGTGTCGTAGGTGTGCCACTCGGGCTTGTCCTCCTCATAGTTGCCCAGGGCGGCGCTGATTCCACCCTGCGCCGCGCCGGTGTGCGAGCGGGTGGGATAGAGTTTGCTGATGACGGCGGTCCTGGCGGTGCGTGAAGCGTAGAGACCTGCCATGAGTCCCGCGCCGCCCGCGCCGACCACAACCACATCAAACTGATGAACGTTTGCCATGAATGACTCCTACGATGTCCAGATAATATAAAGCCCCATGAGGCTGAATGAAATGACCATGATGATGCTGATGATGCGGGCAATGTTCCTGCCGCGGGCGGAGACGATGTAATCGTCTGAAATGACCACCAGCCCGTGCACGCCGTGCGCCACTGCCACGAAAAGAAGCAGACCGGCCGTCACCTTCCAGAACGGGCTTGCCCAGGGAGCCAGGTCTGGCACGTTCGTGCTTTGAACATGGCTGGAGTTGGGCATGAAGCCCCAGCGCAAAACGTCTGCCATGTTCATCTGCGTGCGTGCGCCCATGATCAGCGCGCCGATGATGGCGATCAGGATCAACGCATACATAGCCAGGGCGGACAGACGCGTGAAGATCCACATCAGCATCTCGAAGTTCAAGCCGCGCTTCGAAAGAGGAAGAGTTCTGGGTTTTGTCGTTGTCATTTCAACCTCCCAGCGCAGCATTGAGGATCACGAACACCGCAATCCCAAAAATGGGTAGGAAAACCGCCCATTCCACCCAAATGGCTTCCCGCTGATACTCGATGAGTTTGGGGAACAAATCGCAAATCGTAATGCGCAGTCCGTTGATGGCGTGAAACAGCGCACAGAAAAAAATAAAGATTTGAAACACCCAATGGGTGTAGATGGCGTTCAGGAAACTGCCAACGCTCCCCCCTACAAATGAAGCCAAAACATGCACGGCGACGAAAATCCCCATCCCCAGCCCGCCGATGCGGTGCAGGATAAAGGTCAGGTACGGACCCTGTCCCTGATACCGCAAGCCTGTAGCCAGACTGACGTTTCTTTTCAGGCTCATCCATGCCTCCTTGATTTGATGATTTTGGGAAGTTGATGCATTATCTCATTCCCGCTCGATGCGCCAAAAGTGACAATACTCATAGGTTATTCGTTTCAGACATCCTCCAAAAAAGAGGGGCTTGACCCTTATAATCCAGATTACAATTCCGACAAAGCAGTCCAATTCTAACTCAAATTTTATTGCTGGCAAATCATCTCTACTTTCCGGAAAGATTTACATTCGGAGGCGTTTATGTCTGAAACGATCAGCAGGCGGGATTTTATCAAAGTGACCACAAGCATCGTCGGGGGAATGATTGGCGTGGCAATCGGCGTGCCTGCTGTCTATTATTTGATTGACCCTGCCTTGCGCGAAGGCGCAAAAGAAGCCTGGATTCCCATTGGCAAACTGGAAAACATGGAAATCGGCAAACCTTACGCGTTTTCCTTCACCCGCGTGCAGGTCAATGGCTGGGAGAGGACTTCCACCAGTCACGGCGGATTCGTCATCCGCAACTCGGACGACCCGAACGACCTGTTCATCCTCAATAGCCGATGCACGCATCTTTCCTGCACGGTAAACTGGTCCGAGAACGATCAGGTGTATCTCTGCCCATGCCACGACGCCAAATTCGGCGAGCAGGGCGAAGTGCTGGATGGTCCGCCGCCCCGCCCGCTCGACCGCTACGACCAATTCCGCGTCACCGAGGACGGCACGCTCGAGATTTTCTACCAGGAAGGCTAAATCATGTGGAAAAAAGTTTTCGACTGGCTGGACGAACGCCTCGGACTGAACGACCTCTACACAAACCTGCTCGATCGCCCCGAACCCAAAGGCAACTGGTGGAACACGCTCGGCTCTGCCAGCCTGTTTCTTTTTGTTTTACAGGGGCTGACCGGCATCTTTCTTACCGTTTACTACACCCCCTCTCCCGACCACGCCTACGACAGCATTACCTACATCATGAATGACGTCGCCTTTGGCTGGCTGATCCGCGGCATCCACCACTGGGGCGCCTCGCTGATGGTGCTGATTGTCTTCATCCACATGCTGCGAGTCTTCGTCACCGCCTCGTACAAATACCCGCGCGAAATGACCTGGTTCATCGGCATCGGTCTTTTGCTTACCACCATTGGGATGGGCTTCACCGGCTACCTGCTTCCCTGGAATCAGCGCGCTTACTGGGCAACCACTGTAGGCACACAAATCGCCGGGACGGTTCCTTTTATCGGCGAGTTCATCCTCAAAGCCCTGCGCGGCGGACCCGACCTGAGCGCCCTCACCCTGCAGCGCTTCTTCTCCGCCCACATCTGGATGATCCCCGCCATTCTGGCGGCGCTCATTGGTGTGCATCTGTACCTCATCATCAGGCACGGTGAATCACACTTCCCGAAGAAGGACGAATAATTGTGTGTAGCGAACGCTCTCTAGCGTTCATATCGGCGTTAGAGAACACCTCCTGCACAGGAGAAATCATGGACGACGAAATCAAACAGAAAATCAACGAACGTTATCAACAGGAATTGAATCGCGGCGAACGCTTCTGGCCCGATAGTATTTTCAAGGACATCATCGTTTCGCTTGGGATTTTTATTGTTCTCGTTCTGCTCGCCACTTTTGTTGGCGTTGCCAACGAGCCCAAAGCCGACCCGGCAGACACAAGTTATTTGCCGCGCCCTGAATGGTATTTTCTCTTTCTTTTCAAGTTTCTGGCACTCTACGGGCAAATTCCCGTCATCGGCAAGATTGAGTGGCTGGCAACGGTGCTTGTTCCCTCTCTCGGCATCGCGCTGTTGACGTTCCTGCCGCTTTTGGATAAATCCCCCTACCGGCATTACTCCCGCCGCATCTTTGCGCTGACCTTCATGGGAACGATCATCCTGGACATGGTGCTGTTGACCATCATGGCAAGCCTTCCCGTCCCGCCCGATGCGGAGGAACTTGCGGCTTCCACGGCGCTGCAAGCCACTGCCGGGCTGTGGATCCCTGCGGCGGTGCTGACGATATTGATCCTGCTCTACGCCTTCGGGCGAAATCTGTACCGGGAGTCGACGAGGCGGAATCTACCGCTTTGGGTGGCGGTGGCAGGCGCGGCGGCGATGGCGGCGATGACCGTCGTCGTCAGCGTACGAGCCGCGGCGTATCCCAAACCCGAAGAGGCGGAAGTCCCCTCCACGCTGGTGGATCAGATCGTTGCCGGGCAGGATTTGTACTCCGTCCAGTGCGTGGAGTGTCACGGCGACGACGGTTCGGTGGCGGTCATCGAGGGTGTGGAAGGGCTGGAGGGCGAGAAGATCACGCCTATCAACAGCCGTGACGTGCTGTACACCATCACCGATGGGGCAATGTATGAGGTGATTGCCTATGGGCGTCCTAATGCGGGCATGCCTCCATTCGGCAAAACGTATGGTGGTGAACTCTCGCGCAGTGAAATTGACTACATCATTCTCTTCATGCGCTACACCTGGGATGACCGCTTCGAAGCGCCCGTGATCCCCGAACTCTTCCCGCCGCTGGCAGAGGGCGAAGCGCCTTCGTATGACGTGCATATTGCGCCGATTGTCAAACGCTATTGCGTTTCCTGTCACCATGCCGGCAAGGACAACAACAATTACCTGATGACCTCTTACAAAGAAATCCTGACCACCGGCGATAATGCAGACCACAACATCATCGCCGGGGATACGAATAGTTATCTGTTGCAGGTCATTCAGGGAACGCCCATCACCGATGCAAATGGCAAGGAAATCATCGGCGTTATGCCGCCAAAAACCAAACTCAAAGCCAATGTAGTGGATGTCTTTGTGCGCTGGGTCATGAACGGGATGCCAAAAACGGCTGAAGAGGCCGCGGCGCTCTCGGTCACGCCTGAAGCGCAGACAACGCCGACGCCATAATGTATTTTCCCTTGCCAGAGATCAAAAAGTCGGGACTTTCACATCCCGACTTTTTTCATTTCCTGTCTGCGTGTCTACCTGTTACATATGCCTGATAATCGCATCCCCAAACTCGGAACATTTCACTTCCTTCGCGCCGTCCATCAACCGCGCAAAGTCGTAGGTCACCGTTTTGGCGTTGATCGCGCCTTCCATGCCCTTGACGATCAAATCCGCGGCTTCGCTCCAGCCCATGTAGCGGAACATCATCTCACCGGAGAGAATCACCGAGCCGGGGTTGACCTTGTCCAGGTCGGCGTATTTGGGCGCGGTGCCGTGAGTCGCCTCGAAGATCGCGTGTCCCGTCTCATAGTTGATGTTCGCGCCCGGCGCAATGCCGATCCCGCCCACCTGCGCGGCAAGCGCATCCGAAAGATAATCGCCGTTCAGGTTGAGGGTGGCGATCACATCGTAATCGCGCGGACGAATCAACACGAACTGAAGCGTGACATCCGCAATCGAATCCTTGATGAGCAGTTTGCTCTTCCATTTGCCGCCGCCGTGCGTATCCCACAGCGCCAGCGCCTCCTCCACCTCCTTGCGGATCTCCGCCTGCTTATCGGGCGCCATCATATCGTAGCCGGGGTCAATCATGCGGGCGTTCTCTTCCACACTCAGGTTCGGGTTGGCTTCCTTATTGCCTAAAATCCAACTCTCACGCTCCGTCACAATCTCATTGCGGAACTCACGCTTGGCAAGCGTATACCCCCAATCCTTGAACGCGCCTTCGGTAAACTTCATGATGTTGCCCTTGTGGACAAGGTTCACGCTTTTGCGCTTGTTCGCCAGCGCCCACTGAATCGCCGCGCGCGCCAGCCTCTCGGTCCCTTCAACCGAAACGGGCTTCACGCCAAACCCCGCCGTATCGGGGAAGCGAATCTTGGCATACTCCTTCGGGAAAGTCTCCTTCAACAACTCCCTGAACTTCTTATTCTCTTCCGTGCCCTGCTGAAACTCGATACCCGTGTAAATATCCTCCGTGTTCTCGCGGAAAATCACCATATCCACAAACTCGGGATGTTTAACGGGAGAAGGCACACCGTTGTAATATCGCACCGGGCGCTGACACACATACAAATCCAGCAATTTGCGCAGCGCCACATTCAACGAGCGGATTCCGCCGCCGACGGGCGTGGTGAGCGGTCCTTTGATGCCCACCAAAAATTCCTTGAACGCCTCGGTCGTCTCATCGGGGAGCCAGGTATTGAACAACTTGAACGCCTTCTCGCCCGCATACACTTCCATCCAATGAATCTTGCGCTTGCCGCCGTACGCCTTCTCCACCGCCGCATCGAACACACGCACAGACGCGCGCCAGATATCGCGCCCCGTCCCGTCGCCTTCCACGAACGGGATAATCGGATTATCCGGAACCTGTAACTTGCCGTCTTTGATTGAAATCTTCGCCCCGCCTGCGGGGACTTTTACGTTTTGATATGCCATTGTCCTTCTCCTTACAAAATGATGGCGGGATTATATCACCCGCATTCGGCGCGCTTCAGTGACAAACATCATGAGATTTTCCCCCGCTTCATTCCTAAGGGACGGCTGTCCCCGGTTCGGACAGGTTTTCTCCCCTCTTGACACCTCCCTGAAACGGCGTAAAATTCGCCGCAATGTACGGACTGCTCCGCCTCGAACGATTGTTTCCCCAACCCATCTTCGGCAAATTGATTTCCACCATTTGGAATTCAGAGAGTCGCTTCAAGCGGCTCTCTTTTTTATCCCTTGCTTTTCCCTCTCCCCTTGGGAGAGGGCTAGGGCAAGGGCGCAACTTGACACTTGAAACTTGGAGCCCCCATGCTCGAACTCCCCGGCCTGATAGACCCTCACGTCCACGTGCGCGAACCTGGACAAACCCACAAAGAAGACTGGGACACCGTCACCCAAGCCGCGCTCGCCGGTGGCGTGACCACCATCCTCGCCATGCCCAACACCAAGCCGCCCATCTTCGACGCCTCCACCCTCGACCTCGCGCTGAATGCCGCCAAATCAAAAGCCCGCTGCGACTATGCCCAATTCCTCGGCGCAGGACCCGACAACGCCGATACCGCTGCCGCCCTCGCGCCCCAAACCGCGGGGCTGAAAATGTACCTCGACTCCACCTTTGGCGAACTCCGCCTCGACGACATGACCCTGTGGATGCCACACTTCGAAAAATTCCCGAAAGATTACCCCATTGTTCTGCACTCCGAATCCAGAACCATGGCGGCAGGGATTCTCTTCGCCGCCGTCTATGACCGCCCCATTCACATTGCACACGTTTCGCTCAAAGAAGAAATCCTGCTCATCAAAGCCGCGAAGGAACGCGGCATCAAAGTGACGTGTGAGGTGTGTCCGCATCATCTATTTCTAACCGCAGACTCCTCCTCTCTCACTCTGGGAGAGGGGCGCAGGGGTGAGGGCAGGCGTGAAGTCCGCCCGCGCCTCGCCGGCAAAGAAGACGTGGAAGCCCTCTGGCAAAATCTCGATGTCATTGACTGCTTCGCCACCGACCACGCCCCGCATACCCTGGCAGAAAAAGACTCGGACAATCCGCCGCCCGGCTTTCCCGGATTGGAAACCTTGCTGCCTTTATTACTCATCGCAGTAGACGATGGACGGTTGACCATTGACGATGTAATTAAACGGCTGCACACCAACCCAAGACGCATCTTCAACATACCCGAACAACCCGAAACCTGGATCGAAGTGGATGAGACCGCCGAATACGAAATCAAAGCCGCTGACCAATTCACCCGCTGCGGCTGGACTCCCTTCGATGGATGGAAGGTCAAGGGCAAAGTTCGGAAAGTCGTCCTGCGCGGGCAGGTCGCTTTTGAGGATGGAAAGGTTTTGGCAGAGCAGGGGTATGGGAGGAATGTTCGTGGGTTGGAAAGTTGACAGGTTTAAAAAGTTACCCGCCCTTATCACGAGGACAAGAGCGGGCAAGTGGTAATGGTACTGTTCAATATATTCTTATTTTTCGGTCAAAGAGCCGCTGATGTATTTGTGCAAAACACTTGAGATTAAAGTTTGATACGGAATGCCCTGACGCACAGCGCGTTTTTGCAAAGCAAGGAGGTCTTTCTCAGAGATACGAATATTGACACGCTTATCCTTGCGGAGGGTGGCGCGGGCATAAGCGCGATACTGTTCTTTCTGCTCGCTGAGTTTCTTGGCAGATTCCCACTCCTCGGCTTCGTATGAGGCAAGAAGTTCAAGTTCATCCTGTTGGAGTTTTAGATCGCTCATTCTTCACTTCCTTTCAAATACTTCTTCGTGGCTTTACGGCTTGGAATGATCGTTTTTAGGAATATTTCACGATCGTCTTCGATGAAAGGTACAAGGTAGACATAATCATCCATTTGCACGACGAATATCTTTTGTCCCTTATACTTTTCCTGGTTGGGATGCACCAGCACGTCAAGCAGGAAACCTTGTTCGATGTAAAAGGCCACATCCTCGAATGAAATCTGTCTCTCCTCTCTCAATAGCTCGTTTTTCTCTTCGTTCCACGAGAAGTATTTCATGTGACAATTCTAATACTTTGTGTGCCTTTTGGCAACACTCGCCAAAGGAGCGATAATTATGCAAACCTTCACACACGTAAAACTCGAAATCTTCGTACCGCAGGATTACGCCCTGAAACTCGCCGACGCGCTTTCGGAGATCGGCGTGGGCGTGATTGGTAACTACGACCACTGCGTCGCGCTGACGCCCGTGCGCGGATTCTTCCGCCCGAGGGAAGGCGCAAACCCATTCGAAGGAAAGGTCGGCGAACTCAACGAAGTGGCGGAATACAAACTCGAAGTCAATTGCAGGCGCGAGGTGGCGGCTGAAGCGCTCAAGGTCATCAAACGTGTCCATCCCTACGAAGAGCCAGTCATCAACGTCATCCCGCTGGCGAAACATTTATTTGAGTGATAGGCAAATACTTATCATCGCGCATAAAAGGTAATGATGTTATGAAAATTTTGAAAACTGTTTTGTTTATGATGATTTTCTTGTCAGCCTGTTCTCCAGTGGAACAAGGAACAACCGTCAAAATGGAAATCATCCAAACAGGAAAGTGGACCATCTATATTGCGCCAGAATGGAACCAGCCAAATGGGTTTGTCACGATTTCTTCCTCAGCGGTCGCCGCAGATGGCACACTCTGGTTTGGCACCACAGGGGGTCCTGTTACCAATGGAACGGGGGCTTATCGCTTTGACGGACATACCTGGTCGCAATACACACCACAGAATAGTGGATTACCCTCTCACGAAATCTCATCCATCGCCGCAAGCCCAGATGGTACGATTTGGTTCACGACATTCTGTTGTGGCATTGCAAGCTTTGACGGCGAAACCTGGAAACAATACACTATTGACAATGGATTGGGAAGTAATGATGTCCGCTCCAGCATTGTGGCTCCCGACGGTTCATTGTGGCTTGGGAATGAGGAATATGGCATATTGCGCTTCAGGGAGAATAAGTGGACAACCTACACAGTGCGGGATGGCTTATCTGCAAATTGGGCGGGACATATTGAATTACTCCCAGATAATTTCCTGCTTTTCAGTGTGAGCGGTGGCGGGCAACCAGGGTTAAATCTTTATGATGGAAACGAATGGAGGGTTTTCCCCACAATTGATAAGTTAAGCCAAACTTTTACTTTTGATGTTGCAATTTCTCCTGATGGAACCATGTGGTTTGCAACCGAAAAGTATGGAGTTTTCAGTTTTCATAATGGAAAGTGGGTGAATTACACCATGAAAGATGGTGTAGCCAGTGATACTGTTTATTGTACTGTCACAGCAAAAGACGGCGCCGTGTGGTTCGGGACAGACAGAGGAATTTCTCATTTTGATGGAAAAAACTGGGAGACCTTTGACATAACAAACGGATTGACAAATAACTTTGTCAGTTCAGCAGTAGTTGAGCCTCGTGGAGTGATTTGGTTTGGTTCGGCTTCAGCAATCTATCGGTATGAGCCATCCAAATGAGCCTGATGTGAAAAAATGCCCCTCGAAACAGAATCAACCTCGCCCGAAGAAAGAGCCGAGAAGAGAAAGGTTCAGGCGTAGAAAAATGTGATTAAACGGGATTCACCGTCAGCGTGCGACCAGAGTCCCGATCAAAAACCAAATGTCGTTGCGAGGAGCGCACTTTGCGACGAAGCAATCTCCTCGCCAAAGTGGAGATTGCTTCGGGCTAACGCCCTCGCAACGACATAAAACCAAGGAGTACAAATGCCCACCCAATCCCCCTCCCCCTATCTGCCCTTCGGCGAAAACAAAAACGCCGCGTGGTATGGCAAGGACATCATATCCGTCAAACAGTTCAACCGCGCCGATTTGGAATACATCTTCGGCGTGGCGCACGAAATGCGCGGCATGGTCGAACGGATTGGAACGTTCGACCTGTTGAAAGGAAAAATTCTGGCGAATCTTTTTTATGAGCCGTCCACGAGAACGTCGTCGTCGTTCACTGCCGCAATGGAACGGCTCGGCGGCTCGGTCATCCCCATCAACGAAGTGAAGTACTCGTCGGTGACGAAGGGCGAAAGCCTGACCGACACCGTCCGCACGCTCGAATGTTACGCCGATGTGATCGTGCTGCGCCACCCCGAAACGGGCTCGGCGGCGATCGCGGCGAAGGCGGCGCGCAAACCCGTCATCAACGCGGGCGACGGCACGGGCGAACATCCCACCCAGGCATTGCTCGACCTGTTCACCATCTTTGAAGAGTTGGGCGTTGGCGTGGTGGATGGTCTGACCGTGACCATGCTCGGCGATTTGAAATACGGGCGCACGGTTCACTCGCTGGCGCGCCTGCTGTCGTTGTTCAAGGTCAAACTCAATTACGTCTCGCCCGAAATTTTGCGAATGCCCAAAGAAGTGATGGACGAGGTCGGCGCGAAGGGAATCCCGCAAGCCGAATTCAGCACGCTCGAAAACGTCCTGCCCGAAACCGACGTGCTGTACGTCACGCGCGTCCAGAAGGAACGCTTCGAAGACCCCGCCGATTACGAAAAGGTCAAGGGCGCGTATGTGATTGACCCCGAAGTGATGAAAGCCGCCAAACAAAACATGATCGTCATGCACCCGCTGCCGCGCGTCACCGAAATCAGCATGGACTTTGACGACGATCCCCGCGCCGCGTACTTCCGTCAGATGGAGTATGGGTTGTATGTGAGAATGGCGCTGCTGGCGATGGTGTTGGGGAAGGCGTAGACACGTACACACGTAGACAGGTACACAGGAAAACATGGCAACGGGTCTACTTGTGTACCTGTTTACTTGTATACTTACACCATGGAAACCTTCTTTTCTCTCCTCGAACGACGCCTGGATGACTGCTCATCCCTCCTCTGCGTTGGACTCGACCCGCACCTCTCCGACCTCAAAGAGCCTTCTCCCGCTTCCGCCCTCGACTTCTGCCTGACTCTCGTCAAACAGACCGCGCCCTACGCTGCGGCATTCAAACCCAACGCCGCGTTCTTCGAGGTCTTCGGCGCCGAAGGCTGGACCGTGCTGAAGCGGGTCATCGAAGCCATCCGCGAAGAATCGAATCGCCTCGGCTCGCGCATTCCCGTCATCCTCGACGCGAAGCGTGGCGACATCGCCTCCACCGCCGAAGCCTACGCCAAATCCGCCTTTGAGACTCTGGGCGCGGACTGCATTACGCTCAGTCCCTATCTCGGCAAAGACTCCATCGAGCCGTTCATTCAAAATCCAGAGAGGGGCGTGTTCCTGCTGTGCAAGACATCCAACTCTGGAAGCGGCGATTTGCAAGATTTGACCGTAGACGGTGGACGGTGGACGGTTTCCGACGCCTCACGGTCAGCGGTCCATAGTCCACGGTCAATGCCTCTGTATGAATACGTCGCTCACCTGGCTCAATCTTGGAACACCAAAAACAATATTGGACTGGTCGTCGGCGCGACCCATCCGCAGATCATGTCCAACATCCGCGCCGCCGCGCCCGACCTGTGGTTTCTTGCCCCTGGCGTCGGCGCGCAGGGCGGAGAGTTGGAACTCGCGCTGAAATCGGGTCTCCGCGCAGACGGCAAAGGGATGCTCATCCCCATCTCGCGCGGGATCTCGCGGGCGGAAAAACCCAAGTTAGCCGCGGCGGAGATCAGAGATCAGATATTAGAGATTAGAGAACAGCTGCGCAGTAAAGGAAAATAACATGTCGTCACTACTCACTCATCCTCTGCTCTCTACTCTCTCCGACGGTCTTTTGTCGGCTGGCTGTATCAAATTCGGCGAATTCACCCTCAAATCGGGACTCAAGAGTCCCATTTACATTGACCTGCGCCAGATCATCACATATCCCAAACTGCTGGAACAAGTCGCCCAAGCCTACCTGCCAATTCTCTCAACTCTCCAATTCTCCAGAATAGCAGGCTTGCCCTACGCCGCTATTCCCATCGCCACCGCCATCTCCCTCGCGGGGAACTATCCCATGATCTACCCGCGCAAGGAAGTCAAGTCCTACGGCACCAAAGCCGAAATCGAAGGCGAGTATCACGCAGGCGAGACGGTCGTCGTCATTGACGATCTCGCCACCACAGGCGGAAGCAAATTCGAAGCCATCGAAAAATTGACGGGCGTGGGACTGGTGGTGAAAGATGTGGTTGTGCTGATTGACCGTCAATCGGGTGCGAAAGAGTCGCTGGCTCAGGCGGGCTATTCCCTGCACGCGGTGCTGACGATTACGCAGATGCTGGATCATTGGGAGAATACAGGGAAAGTGGAGAAGGATAGAATTGAAGAGACGAGGAAGTTTCTTACCCTGTTGTGATCGGTTTGCATCTCACCCCTCCACTTGCACCTCCACGATCCGGTCCAATCGAAAATTTCGTTCCGCGTTGCGCAGGTGGCAATAGGCCTGCAAATAGACATAATCCGCCAGCCCCATCACCTGTCTGGGGGTGATCCAGCGCCGGGTTTCGTTGCCGTCGCCGTCAATGTAACGGATGAACAACCGCCTGTTGCTGTAGATCGCTTCGCCCAGTTCGGTGGGGAGTTGGATGCCTTCGTTGGGCCACGCCGGGGAATTGTAAATGCCGATGTATTCATCGAGCGGCTTGTTGAATTTTTTCAACCCGTCCATCATGGCGAAGAAGATTCCGCGCAATGTAAACGCGTCGTCGAGGGCGCGATGCGCCGACGACATCGGGACATGAAACGCCTCCGCAATGGAAAGCAGACTGTTGGAGGGCAATTCGTAGAACGCCCGCGCCAGTTTCAGCGTGTCTATTAGATTGGGGATTTGTATCTCGTGTCCCAGGCGCTTGAACTCGCTGTCCAGAAACTGAATGTCGAATTGCGCGTTATGGCAGACCACCACCGTGTCGCTCAGCCAGCCCAATATCCTGGGGGCAACCGCCTCGAACAAAGGCGCCGATTTCAGATCTTCGTCCGTCAAGCCGTTCGTGCTGGCGGCTCCCGGTGAAAGCGGACGTTCGGGATTTACCAGGGTTTGATACTGTTCTTTGATGCGTCTTCCCTCGCTGAGGACAATCCCCACCTCGCAGATGCGGTCGCCGAACCACGGTGAGAGACCGGTCGTCTCCAGATCCAAAAAGGCGAAACGTGCATTGGAAATATCGAACATAATGACCCATTATACAATGCCGCCGTTTTCCCTCCACTGGTGTGTTTTTGCGCTATACTTTTATTCGTCATCATGCTTCCCGATCTCCGCCTGCACGACCGCCTGCGCCTGCGCAAACCGCATCCCTGCGGCTCCTACGAATGGACCGTCACCCGCCTCGGCGCCGACATCGGCTTGGAATGCCGGGGCTGCGGGCGGCGCGTCCTGCTTACCCGCCGCGAACTTGCCCGGCGGCTCAAAACCAATCTCACCCGATATGAAGAAGAGCAAAATGCCACTTCCCACTCAGACCCCTAGAAAACCCCACATCGTCTTCTACTTCTCCGATACCGGCGGCGGGCATCGTTCCGCGGCGGAAGCCATCATCGAAGCCATCAATATCGAATACAAGGATAAAGTCACCACCGAAATGGTGGACTTCTTCAAAGACTACGCCCCGCTGCCCTTCAACAAGATGCCCGACTGGTATCCCCACATGGTCAAAGCCCCGCAGTTGTGGAGCGCCAGTTTCCACGTCACCGACGGGCGCGCGCAGGCGCGCGCCATCACGACCACCATGTGGCCCCTCGCCCGCCGCGCCGCCAAAGCGCTCGTCCGCAGCCACCCCGCCGACCTGATCGTCACCGTCCACCCGTTTGCCAACACCTTCGCGCTCAAAGCCCTTGGCAAAGACCGCCCGCCCTTCCTCACCGTCGTCACCGACATGGTCACCACCCACGCCCTGTGGTACGACAACCGCGCCGACCTCATCCTCGTCCCCACCGAAAAGGCGCGTGAACGCGCACTCAAATACAACATGCCGCCCGAAAAAGTGCGCGTCGTTGGGCTGCCCGTCGCCGACCGTTACTGCCAGCCGATGAAACGGAAGAGCGTCCTGCGCAAAAAACTCGGGTGGGTGGCGGACAAGCCTGTGGTCTTGCTGGTGGGAGGCGGGGAAGGAATGGGACCGCTGGCGCGCACCGCCTATGAAATAGACGCATCGGGACTCGACCTGAGCCTGGTCATCGTTTGCGGGCGGAATCAAAAACTGAAAGCGACTCTCGAAGAATACAAATGGGAAAACCCCGCTTATATCTACGGCTTCACGCGTGAAATGCCCGACTTCATGCGCGCCGCCGACTTCATCGTCACCAAAGCCGGTCCCGGCACCATCGCCGAGGCGCTCAACGCCGAACTGCCGATCATTCTATATTCCAAGTTACCCGGTCAGGAGGATGGCAACGTGACCTTTGTGCAGGAGGAGGGCGCCGGTGTGTGGGCGCCCACCCCGCAGGAGGTCGTGCGCGCGCTGACGCGCTGGATCGTACGTCCTGTCGAACGGCAGCAGATCGTCGAGAACTGCCGCCGCGCCGGCAGACCCGAAGCGGCAAGGACGATTGCGCGAACGATTGGGGATATGCTGGGGCTGTGAATCAAAACCTTGCGTAGAGCGCGTTCTCTGCGCAGGTGCGTGGGGCTTCGGAAGGTTGGCTAATACAACGGTATCCTCGCCCCGTTGACCTTCGCCGCCTGTTCGGAGAACAGATACTGCATGGCGGCGACGATGACATCCGGCGTGGTACCGGTGCCTTTATTCTCCACATCAATTGCCCGCACTTGAATAATATTCGCTGTGACGCCGTGCTCTTTGAGTTCGGCGGCGAGCGTGAGCACGAGGTTTTCCTGCGCGGCTTTGGCGGCCGTATATGCACCGCTCCTGCCGGGCGGGTTGGCCACCGTCGAAGCCGAAACCGCCATCACCCGTCCCCAGCCGCTGGCGGCGAGTTTGGGCGCAAAGGCGTGGAACAGGTGAAACGTCGTCCACACGTGCTGGTTGAGCATGAAGGTCAGGTCGTCGGCGCTGGTTTCGGGCAGGGTTTTGCCGCCCACCCAGCCGCCGACGAGGTGGATCAAGGCGTGGACATTGCCCAATTTGGCAGAAACAGCCTCGGCGGAGTCTCGAGCCGCCTGCCCGTCACGCAGGTCAACGACGGAGGCGAAGAGTCGGTCTGCGGGGAGATTCAAGTCGCGTACCAGGGATGCCAGTTTGATTGGATCGTTATCGAGCAATGCCAGCGCGTGACCGTTTTCGGCAAAGGCATGGGCGGTCTTTCTGCCCAGCGCGCCGGTTGCGCCGGTAATGACAATGGTTTTATTCGTCATTTCGCCTCCTCTCAGTGCCAGCCTTCAACCTTCTATTCGTAAAGCGCCTTGATCTGACTCTCGGTCATGCCCTCGACGATGATCGGGTCGCTTTGTTCGGGGAGGTGTTCCTTGCCGCGAAAATCAATCAGGTGACCGGACTTGGCGGCTTTGGTTTGCAGGTAGAAGAGGTTATGTTCGTTGGTCGGCAGGATGTGCGACAGGCGTTCGTTGACCTTGACGCCGTGTTGTTCGAGTTGGGCAATCTTTTTCGGGTTGTTGGTCATCAGGCGGATGGATTTGACCTTGAGCGAGTGGATCATGTGCGCGGCGACGGCGTAATCGCGTTCGTCGTCGCGGAAGCCGAGCGCCAGGTTCGCCTCGACGGTATCGAGTCCCTGGTCTTGCAGGGCGTAGGCGCGCACTTTGTTCGTCAACCCAATCCCGCGCCCTTCCTGCCGCAGGTATAGCACCATGCCGCGTTCCATGCCGCCGATTTTTTTGAGCGCGGCTTCGAGCTGATCGCGGCAGTCACAGCGCAGCGAGCCGAGGGCGTCGCCGGTCAGGCATTCGGAGTGCAGGCGCACGGGCACGTCCTCCGCGCCGATCACATCGCCCTTGAGGATGGCGACATGTTCCTTGTCGTCGTGATTGTTCGAGAACGCCACGATGTGAAAATCGCCGAAGCGCGTGGGCAGTTCGGCAACCGCTTCGATGTGAACACAGATGCCATCCTTGCCGTAACCTTCGCATTCGTGACAGCAATCTTCTTCCAGAAGCACCTGAATTTTTTCGTGCAGTAATGTCGTCATGGTTTCCTCCGCAAGCCTCATTCGGCTTGCTCGATTTTGTATTTGAGCAGGACACCGCCATCCTCCCAACGTTCTGCCCGAATCAATCGCAAAGGGATTGCTGCGCTTCTTTCCAAGCCGGAGCCTGCCGCCAGCGTGGGGGCATTTTCTCCGCCGAAGATCATCGGCGCCACATACGCGGAGAGTTCGTCCGCCAGCCCCAGCCGGATCAGTTCGAAATTGAGCGTCGCTCCGCCTTCGACCATGAGATGTCGGATTCCCATTTCATGGAGTGTCTGCATCATCGCCTGCAAATCCACCCATTCACCCGCATGGACAAACACTTCCACACCCTGTGAACGGAGAACCGCAAGTTGCTCATTAGATGTTCGAGGTGTGGTGAATATTACGACTTTTCCCCCGCCTTCGTGTAAGAATTTCGAATGAGAATCGAACCTGGCTTCCGAAACCACCCCCACTTTGATCGGATTTGGCGGAAGTCCACGCGCCGCCCGTTCCTTGCGCAACGCCTCCGACTTGACGGTCAACTTTGGGTCCTCGTCGAGGAGCGTCCGCCCGCCGACCATGACCGCGTCGGCTTCGGCGCGTAAGTGGTCCACACGTTCCTTGTCGCGCGGCGAAGAGATGGCCGCACCCTTGCGCTGGAAGGTGTCTATCTTGCCGTCGGCTGTCATGGCAACGTTGATGAACACATAAGGACGGTTCATAAGTTAATTGTACGCTTTTTCCTCCCTGATTGGATTGTTCTCAGGGGTGAAAGGTTCTTGAGCCCTCTTTGTGACCGCTCCCAGGGCAAAAAACTTATCCCGAATTGACGCCGATACCTTATCGAATCGGTATCTGGCTTGCCTTGTCGAAAATAAAATCCACCAGATAATGATTGACTGCCTCCGCCTCGTCGTGCTGTACCCAGTGCGTTGCTTCGGGAAAGAGGATCAAATTCCCCTCCTCCACGTAATCCATGCTGGGACGCGCCATGCGGTGCGTCAGCGCGAAATCCTTCATCCCCCACATCATCAGGGTTGGTACGCGCACGCGCGGTTCTTTGGGCAGTTTGGGCATGTGACGGATGACCGCACGGTACCAGTTGATCATGGAAGTCATCGCGCCGGGCTGCGACCAGGCTTCTTTGTATCTGGCGATGTCTTCGTTGGTGAAGGTGTGAATCTTGCTGCTGCCGCGCAGGGCACTGACCGCGCCGCGCCAGCCATTGGCAGACATGAAGCGCTCGGGAAGCCAGGGCAATTGGAAGAAGAAAATGTGCCAGGAACGGCGAATCTGTTCGAGGTCGTGGGTGAGGAAGCGGCGCATCACGGCGGGGTGCGGCACGTTCATGATTCCCAGCCGGTGCAGGCGTTGGGGGTGGAGGATTGCCAGCGTCCACGCCACAACCGCGCCCCAGTCATGCCCAACCAGGTTGACCTTTTCATAGTCCAGCGCATCCATCAAACCGAGCAGGTCCTTCACAAGTTCGTCCACGCGATAGTTCTTCACGCCTTTGGGCTTGTCGCTCAGGTTGTAGCCGCGCTGGTCCGGGACGATGACGCGGCATCCCGCTTCGACCAACGCGGGGATTTGATTCTTCCACCCGTACCAAAACTCCGGGAAACCGTGCAGGAGCATGACCGGGACTCCGCTCTTCGGTCCCGCCTGCATGACGTGGAGTGTGATTCCGTTGGTTGGGATGTAGGTAGGTTCGAGTTCCATGTACTGCCTCCAGGTCAAACGAGGCGGGATTGTACCAGAGAAATCAGTATCCCCTCTTGAAATACGCCGCAATCAAATCCGAAAGATTCGCCGTGGTGTTTTGTCGCGCAATCGCAAAGAAATCAAACGCCGTGGCGTGACCGCGTCCGTAGCGGGAGGCGTACTCCCGTAAAAAGGCATAGAACGCATCGTCGCCCATGCGGTAGTTCAGGGCTTCCAGAAAGTTCGCGCCGTTGAGATACGCCGCGTTGACATACGCGCGAAAGGACGGCGCTTCGTACACGCTCGCATCCACATACCCCGACGGACCGAAATAATTCACCCGGAACTGCCACCACCAGTTGAACGAGTTGGGATAGATGTGCTTGTAAAAAATCGCCTCGCTGTACACACACAACGCCTCGTCGAGCCACGGTTCCATTGCCTGATCGCTTCCCACCAACCCGAACCACCACTGATGCGCGATCTCATGCACGCCGATCGTCACGAGATTGCTGCGCGCCGAGCCGTTGTATTCGTTGTAGAACTTGGTCGCCAGGAACACCAGCCCGTCATATTCCTGCCCATCGTTCAAGTCCGCCTGCACCACGCTCAGGCTCCCATACGGATACGCCCCGAACAGGGACTCGAACAAGCCCACCGCGCGAAACATCGCGTTCAGGACAGCCTGTCCCTGCTCTTCATAGCCGGGATAATAATACGACCGGATCGCCACCGCCCCGACGGTCGAGTCGATCACCTTGAACTGATCGCTGGCAGACAACGCGAACGTCCGCGCGCCATACAACCTGTAGCGCGTCCATTCGCCGTTCGATTCCTCCAACCCGCTTGCCGCAAACCGGATATTCCCGTCGGTGGTTTTGACGTTCACATCAAAGTCCGCCGCGTCGTAGACGAGATGCTCGCCGAGATAAGAATCGTCGTGCAGCACCCATCCGCCGATGTACGGCACGATAAACGGATACCAGTCCGTCAGGTTGATCTGGTCCACGTCGTAGCCGTAAGGGTGGTCTTTGACCTTCGGCGGGAGGGCAATGCGGAAGCGCATCGCCAGCGCGACTTGAGAGCCGGGCTGGAGTGGCTGGGGCAAATAGACCGTGAGACGGTGGTCGGTGAGATCGTAGTTGAGAGGTTTCCCTTCGAGCAGAATGTGTTCGAGGGTGAAGCCGCTGTAGTGCATCGGCTCTACCGCCATGACGATTTCGTTGAGCGGCGCGCCGGTTTGGTTGGTGTACACCACGGTCTCATCCACGGCGAGCTGGCGCCCATAGTAATCGAGCAGGGCATAGAGGGTGTACTGTGTTCGCGAGGCTGACGGCGAGACGGTCGGTTGCGGGAGCGCTGTCGCGGTGAATTCGAGGGTGGGCGGCGGGGTGTTGGTTGGGGGTAAGGGCGTGAAGGTCGAGACGAGGGTCGGCGCTTCGATGGGGATGTAGTTCGAGTCGGCGGGTTGGAAAGGAGTCGGCGTGGGGGAAGCGTTGGGGGCGGAGGTGACAAGTATCAGCGTGGGATGAACCGTCTGCTCGGGGGTGGATAAGTTGCAAGATGAGAGGAGAAGCAGGAGGATGAGGAAAATGAATCGAAGAGGGAGTCGCATAAAAGATATCCCCCGTCATTGCGAGGAGGGTGCAGCCCGACGAAGCAATCTCTGTCATCGTGTTGGAGATTGCTTCGCCCACTCGCCGTTTAAGGCTCGGGGCTCGCAATGACGGACGGTGTTAATATGTGTTCTGAAAATACTGCGCCATCAGGTCCGAAATGTCGGCGGCGGAGTTTTCGCGGAAGACGCGGAAGAAATCGGCGGCGGTGGCGCGTTTGCCGGCGAACTGGTTGTAGTAGTCTTTGAGGAACGCGAAGAAGATTTCGTCGCCCACGCGCTGGCGCAGGTCTTCCATGAAGCGCGCGCCGGTGAAATAGGTCTTATCCCAATACGGACGCTGACCGCCGCCCTCGTAGATGGGCGTATCTACGAAGCCCGCTTTTTGAAATTCGAAGTACCGATAGCCCCACCACCAATCCACGAGGTCGGGGTGAACGTTTTCGTAGTAGATGCGCTCGCTGTAGGTGGCGAGTGTTTCGTCGAGCCAGGGTTCGAGCGCCTGGTCGTCGGCGACGGCGTCGAACCACCACTGGTGCGCGGTCTCGTGCGCGGCGATGATGACGAGGTAATTTTTGGGCGTGTTGTCGTAGAGGTTGAAGTAATCGCGGCTGATGAAGTAAAACGCCGAGTACTCCATGCCGTCGTTGAAGTCGCCCTGCACGGCGGTCATCGTTTTGTGGCGGTAGAGTCCGAATTTTTGCGTGAAGACCTGCAGCGCTTCGACGGTCGTCTGGAGCATGGCTTCGCCGGGCGCGTCGTAGAAGGCGAAATAATAGGCGAACACGGTCACATCGCCGACCTGACGCTGGGCGACCTTGTATAAGGTGCTGACAGACATGGCGAACGTGCGCCCCGCCTCCAACTTGAACCGGCGACTGCCCGCTGACCCCGAAGCCACCTCCGCCCCCGATGAGGCAATCTGCGGATTCGACCCGTCGGTGAATGTGACCGTCACATCGAAGTCTGCCGTGTCGTACACGAGGTGTTCGCCGTAGAACCAGGGGTTGTGCAGAATCCAGCCTTCGCCGGGTTGATACGGCACGACGAACGGATACCAGTCCACGAGGTTGAGTTGCCGCTCGGAGTAGCCGTAGATTTGCGGGCGGATTTCGTTCGGATTGGAATACGCCTGCATTTGCGGCAGGATGAGGCTGTAGGTCATGGTGAGGGTGACCGTCCCGCCGGGGGGCAGGGGGCGAGGCAGGGGAATTTCGAGGCGCTGGCTTAAGTTCTCTAATTGGTAATTGGCGATTGGTAATTCGTCAACGGCGAGGGATTTGAGGCTGAATCCGCCGTTCCACAGGTTGGGTTGAACGGAGAGGACGAGGCTCGTGAGTGTTTCGCCTGTCCAGTTGGGGTAGGTGATGGTTTGATTGACTGCAGCGACTTTGGTGGTGTAGTTGAGTTGCAGGTCAATCCCATATTGCGGGCGTTCGAGCGCTGGCGGAGGCAGGGGCGTTTCGGTGGGGGGCTCGGTGGGGAGAGGCGTTTCGGTGGGCGATTCCGTTTCAGTGGGGGGGATGGATGTCGCCGCGGGGAGAATCGCTGTGGGGATGGGAGAGGAACAGGAAATCAGTAAAAAGACCCAAAAGGCAGAAAGCAGGATTCGTCTTATGGCGTGTGTATGCATGGAAGGATTTTAACCGAAATGAGGGTTTTCCCGTTTCCGACGAAAAAAGACATCGCAAGGTTCCGGGCAAGAGCGTGACGAACGTTGTTTTCGGCGGCGCTTATCGCCATCGCTCGTGAAGTTGAAAACCTTCCCGAATTGCAGGTTTATTTCCTGAAGCGCGGATATGAACCCAACACCCGCAGGGTCAGCGCATATTCGCCCAAATGGTCGAGCGCGCGTTTCGAAACTTCATCGTGCGTCGAGCCGATGAAATCAACATAGAAGAGATATTCCCAGGGCTTGCCCTGCAGCGGGCGCGACTCGATCTTCGTCAAATCAATATCACGGAGGGCAAACACGCTCAACGCCTTGAACAACGCGCCCGGCTGATTTTTCAACGTAAACACGATGGAAGTCTTCGCCTCGCCCGTCGGGACGGTGGCTTCTCGCCCGACAGCGAGGAAACGCGTATAGTTTTCCGCGTTGTCTTCGATGCCTTCTTCGAGAATTTGCATGCCATACAACTCTGCCGCCCGCCGCGAAGCGATTGCCGCCACATGCCGCGCCCTCGACTCTTGGAGCAGTTTCACACTTCCCGCCGTATCGTAGACCTGTTCCGGCTTGATGCCGTGACTCCGCAAGTAACCGGCGCACTGCCCCAGTGCCTGCGGATGGCTGATGGCTTTCCGGATGTCCTCCTTTTTCACGCCGGGCAGGGCAATCAGGCAGTGACGCACGCGGAGGAGATACTCGCCTGCGATGTGCAGGTTATGCCGCAGGAGCAGGTCGTAGTTCTGGTGGATGCTCCCAGCCAGCGAGTTTTCGATGGGGACGATGGCAAAGTCGCTTTCCCCTGAAGCGACCGAGTCAAAGACAGCCTCGAAGGATTCGCACGGGACCGTTTCCGCCTCGCTGTAATATTCGAAGATTGCCTGCTCGCTATAAGCGCCCGGCTCACCCTGGAAGGATACTTTCATAGGCACTCCTGCATATGTCGTCTCGATATTGGCTTTGCCCTACTCGACTACCACTGACAACGAATCACTGATAACTGCTTCACTGTCTTTCCGCCCACTCCACGATCTTCCTGAAACCCGCCTCCACCTCCTCGTCCGAGGCGGCAATCGTCATGCGGACGAAGCCCTCGCCATATTCGCCAAATGCCGAACCGGGGACGAGCGCCACACCCGCCTCTTCGAGCAGTCTCTCGCAGACCTCCGCCGAGGTCATGTTCAACGGGCGGACATCGAGGAAGAAGTAAAACGCTCCCTGCGGCGGGGCGACGATGACTTTCTCGCTCTCCAATTCGCGCGCAAGGCGCAGAACAAGGTCGCGGCGGCGGGCATAGGCGGCACGCATCTGCGCGGTGACCTGCTGAATCGCAGGGTCGGTTAGGGCAAAGGCGGCGGCTTTCTGAATGAAAGGAGCGACGCACGTGATGGAGTTTTGCCCTGCCTTCAGGGCGTTTTCGATGACGCGCGCAGGCGCGGCAAGGAAGCCGACTCGCCAGCCGGTCATTGCGTAGGATTTGGAGAGGCTGTTGACGAGAAGCGTCCGCGCTTTGGCGCCGTCGAATGCCGCGGCACAGGTCGGACGCTCGCCGTAGTACAGGCTCCCGTATACCTCGTCGCTGACGATCCACAGGTCGTGTTTCTGGGCGAAGTCTTGTAATCGTTGCAGGTATTCACGAGAGGGATGGGCGCCCGTCGGGTTGGAGGGGGAATTGAGGACGATGGCGCGCGTTCGAGGAGTCAACGCTTTCAGCCAGGAGTCGAATGGGGGGATGAATCCGCTGTCGGCGGGGGCAGGAACGCGGATCACGTTCCCGCGCAGCATGGTCGCCATGTTTTCGTGCGTCGCCCAGGAGGGATCGGGAATCAAAACGTCATCCCCAGGGTTGAGGATGGAATGCATCGCCAGGTAGTAGGCGTGAATGCCGCCATGTGAGACGATGATTTCGGTGGCGGGATCGTAGATCACTCCTTCGTCGCGCTGGAGTTTGGCGGCGATGGCTTGGCGCAGTTCGAGCGTGCCGATGGCGGGGGCGTAATGGGTGTGTCCATCCCGCATGGCTTGAAGGGCGGTTTCGATGATGGAGGGATGCGTGCCGAAGTCGGGGTCGCCGACCTGCAAGCCGATGAGTGCGCGCCCGTTGGCTTTGAGGGCGTTGATTCGGTCAGAGAGGGAGACGGTGGCCGATTGGCGGACGAGGTCGAATTGCTGGTTGAGGCGCATGGCGGTTCCTGCAACAAAATTTCCGCATTATACCTTGCGGTGGGATAATGAAAACGCCCTTCAAACGAAGGGCGTTGGTATAATACTTGTGCCGAAGGAGGGAATCGAACCCTCATTCCCGTAGGGAACACGATTTTGAGTCGTGCGCGTCTGCCTGTTCCGCCACTTCGGCTAATGCGTTCGCAAGTATACCACTCCCAACATGAAGGTCAAGATAGATGAAACTCGGAATCATCGGATTACCCCAATCAGGCAAAACAACCATATTCAATGCCCTGACGCGCGGGAACGCGCCCACCACCGCCTCGGCGGGACGCTTCGAAGTCCATACCGCAGTGGTGGATGTGCCCGACGAGCGCGTGACCAAACTCTCGGAGATGTTCAAACCGAAAAAGACCATCTATGCCAAGGTGACGTATGCAGATATCGCGGGACTGGAGGCTGGGTCCGCTAAAAGCGGCATTTCCGGGCAACTCCTGAATCAACTTGCCCAAATGGACGGGTTCATTCTCGTCATCCGTTGTTTCGAGAGCGATTTGGTTATGCATCCGAACGGGAGCGTGGACCCGAAGCGGGATGTCGAATCGATGCTGGGGGAATTGCTGCTCAATGACCTGGTGGCGGTGGAGCGCAAACTCGAACGCCTCCACGATGAGCGCCGCAAAGGCGGCACGGATAAAGCGGTGAACGAACGGCAGACGGTTTTGTTCAACCGTTTGCAGGAGGCGCTGAACCATAATCTTCCGCTGCGCAAACTGGACTATACACCCGAAGAACAGAAGGAACTCGCCTCCTACGGTCTGCTGACGCGCAAGCCGGTGCTGGTGGTCTTCAACCTGGGGGAGGGACAGTCTGCTCCGCCGATGGAGTTGGATGTGCCGTCGGTGGCGTTGATGGGCAAACTCGAGATGGAGATGGCGCAACTTTCGCCCGAAGACGCCGCCATGTTCATGGAGGAATATGGCATCAAGGAACTCAGCCTGAACAGAATGATCCGCCTTTCGTATGAGTTATTGCAGGTGCAATCGTTTTTCACGGTGGGCGAAGATGAGGTGCGCGCCTGGGAGACGCGAATCGGTGCGACGGCGCAGGAGGCGGCTGGTGAAATTCACACCGACCTGATGCGCGGGTTTGTCCGGGCGGAGGTGGTGGCGTATGATGATCTGATCAACCTGGGGTCCATGGCGGAGGCGAAGGCAAAAGGGAAGTTCCGGCTGGAGGGTAAGGAATACATCGTCAAGGATGGGGATATCGTCCATATCCGCTCCAGTCTATAAACCCCTCCCGGGTACCTGCGACATCGGGCGGTGTTGTGATAAAAGAAGCGGGTTCATTTGGACTCCTGCGCTTCGCGCCAATGCGCATCTTTACCCATAGACCTCTTGCAAGCGTGCGCCAGAGGGCACACCGTACGCCTTCGCGTAAGAGACGTTCTTCCCTGGCGTTTGCCCGGCAGGGCAAGTGTAACGTCGGCTGACTTGTGCAAGATGTCCAATGAGCCAAACGTTGGGTCGCTCTGGAAGCGGCTGTGATTTTCCAAAGGAGATTCATCATGGCATATGCAATGCAAAAATGGGATTTGCGACAACTTTTTCCCGGTTTCGATAGTCTCGAACTGCAAACCGCGTTCGACAACGTGGAGGAACAGGTCGCAACGTTCGAAGGCGTCCGCAATAAACTGACCCCGGATATGGACACGGATACTTTCATGGACGTGGTACGCGCCTCCGAAGCGATCGTGCGCATTTTGAACCGGATCTATGCGTTTGCCGGTCTTTCGTTTGCCGAGGATACGCAGAATCAGAACGCGCAAAGCCTGATGGGACGCGTCCAGCAGTTCGCGGCGGAGATGCAGAATCGCACCCTGTTCTTCAGCCTGTGGTGGAAGGAACTGGACGATTGGAATGCCGGGCGCTTGATGTCTGCTGCGGGCGATTACCGGTATTACCTCGAAGAGATGCGCCATTTCAAACCGCACACGTTGAGCGAAGCGGAGGAGAAGGTCATCAATATCAAGGACGTGACCGGCTCCAATGCGCTGGTCAATTTGTATGATGCCATCACGAACCGTTATGTTTTTAAACTGGAGGTGGACGGCGAAAGGAAGGAATTGACCCGCGCCCAACTGCAGCCGTATATTCAGGGACCCGACCCCGACCTGCGCGCCAAAGCCTATCAGGAGTTGTACCGCGTATACGGAAATGACGGTCCCATCCTGGGGCAGATGTACCAGACACGTGTCCGCGACTGGCATAACGAAAACATCAGCCTGCGCAAGTTCAAGAGCGCCATATCGGTGCGGAATCTGGTCAACGATATCCCCGACGAGGCGGTGGAGACCCTGTTCGAGGTGGCGAAGAAGAACGCCAAAATATTCCAGCGCTATTTCAAAATGAAGGCGAAGCACGTGGGCGTGGAACGGTTGCGTCGCTACGACATCTACGCCCCCGTTGCCAAATCGGACAAGGCTTTCGAGTTCGCCGCCGCCGCAGACATGGTGCTGGAGTCGTTCAGCGCGTTCGACCCGAAGGTCGGCGAACTGGCGCGACGGGTGTTCGACCAGAACCGCCTCGATAGCGAGATTCGCAGGGGCAAGCAGGGCGGCGCGTTCTGCGCTTCGATCAACCCGGAGGATACGCCTTTCGTGTTGATGAACTATACGGGACGCGCCCGCGATGTCGCCACCCTGGCGCACGAACTGGGGCATGCCATCCATGCGATGCTGGCTTCACATCACAGCGCGTTCACCTTTCACTCGTCTCTTCCGCTGGCGGAAACTGCCTCCACCTTCGGGGAGATGATGCTCATCGATCAATTGCTTGCCGTGGAAACGGACGAAGCCGTGCGCCGCGATATTCTCTTCAAGCAAATGGACGATGCCTTTGCCACCATCCTGCGCCAGATTTACTTTGCGTTGTTCGAGCGCAAGGCGCATGCCCTTGTACAGAAGAATGCCACCGTGGACGAGATGTGTGCCGCTTACATGGAGAACCTCACCGAACAGTTCGGCGATTCGGTCGAATTGAGCGACGAATTCAAATGGGAATGGGTATCCATCCCGCACATTTATCACACCCCGTTCTACGTATACGCCTATGCCTTCGGTCAACTGCTGGTGTTTTCGCTGTATCAGCAGTTCAAGGCAGAGGGCGACTCGTTCAAGCCGAAGTATCTCAAGATCCTCGCGTCGGGCGGATCGGAAGCGCCGGTAAAGATCCTCGCGGAAGCGGGCGTGGATATCCGCTCGGCGGCGTTCTGGCAGGGCGGCTTCGACGTCTTGAGCCGCATGGTGGATGAGTTGGAGAAGTTGTAGAAAGCAAAATTGCGGAACAAAAACAGGCAGGCAGGCCGCGCGGCTTGCCTGCCTGTTTTTGTTCGAACACCGGACGTTTCGGCAAATTCGGCGCGTTTCCCGGCACGGCTACGGTACGATCTCGAACAGCGCTCCGGCGCTGGTTCCCTGCACTTCGGGGAAGAATGCCTGCCAGGCGCGCGCGGGGAGGACGCGGTACTCGCCTGCCTGCACGGGGATCAGGGTGTACGTCAATACGTAGGTCCCGGCGGGTAGATAATCGGCGGTGAAAAGGATGCTCTCGTCGTGAATTTGCGGCTCGTTGAACAGCCACCAGCCCCAGCCGTCTGCAAAGGGGTCTTCGCCTTTGAACTGGATTTGCGCTCCGGTCGAGTCGCTGCCCCGCCGGCTGGTCTTGAGGTCGCGGTTCAACACTTCCATACCCCCGGGGATGTGGTCTTCGACCATGACATAATACATGTCGTTCGGCAGTGTCAGCGTCAGTTGGGCGGTGATCTGTTTGTCGGGAGCAAGTTGAAGGGCGGAAAGAGGCGTGCAGGTCTTCGTCTGCGCTTCGCTTCGCTCAGACCGACAATAAGTCCTTTCGATTCCCATGCCTGCATTCAACGGCTTCACGTCCTGTACGGGGCGGTTGACCTTCAACACAATGTTATAGAACAGGCGTCCCAGCCCGTCCTCGCGTTGGATGGTGAGTAGATTGGGCGAGTCGGGCGAAAGCAGTTCGAGCGGCACGTTCGCCTTGAGCGGCGCAAGTTGAATACCGTTCACGTCGCCGCTCGTGAGCGGATTGCCATTGAGCGCGGCGTTGAACGCAAAATCGGAGCGCAGGTCGCCCAGCCCCACCATCGCCTCGTTGAGCGCGATCGCCGCCCAGGCGTTTTCATAACCGGGATTCCACAACCCGCGCGCGTTGCGATGCGCCATGAGATATCGGACCGCGTCGAGGACGATCTGGTTGGCAGGATCCACCTGCGAAAGGATATACAGGACGATGGAGGTGGTGTAGAGCGGGGAGCCGCGTTGGCGTATATTTTCGGGCTGTGTTTCCCAATGCGCGCTGGAGGCGCTGCGAATTGCACCCGCTTCGAGAGTGGTGACCAGTTCGCGTACGCGCGGGTCGGCGGGGTTGATCCTGTAGATGACGAGCGCCAGCAGCGCCCGGCTTGCCGGACTCATGCGGTCGCGCGCGTCATATAATGAAGCGGCGCGGACCTGGTCGGCAACGCCCGTCTCACTCAACACGAACTGAATGAATGCGGCTTCGTCGAGTTCGGCGCCGGTCGTGTTCGGTGTGATGTCGGTCTGCGCTTCCTGCAGGTAGGCGATTGCCCGAGCCAATGTGTCCTTGCTCACCGACGCGCCGATCGCCTGCGCGCGGGACAAGCCGAACAATACGTACGCCGAAACATACGGGTCGCTTTTTTCTCCCATGCCCCACCACTTCCAGCCGCCGTCGGCGTTCTGGAGCGATTGCAAACGGCTCACGCTCGCGTTGAGGTTGGTCTCGACGCGCTCCGACAGGGCGGGGTCGCTCAAGCCCGAGTTGTTCAAAGCGCGGTGGACTTCGATATTGGGAAGCAGGTACGAAAGACTTGCCTCCGCGCTGATCGAATAGGGTGGGATTTCCATCGCCTCCAGCGCGGACAATAGACTGCCCGCCAGTGAAGGGCTTAATTCCACGCTCAAGCCTGTTCCCTCGCCGGGCGTGAACGTGCGCGGCAGCGAAATGACCTCCTGCTGCGACGCCGCGCCGCGCAGCACTCCGCCTGTAACAAACGCCTGTGGAGCCGAATACTGCAAAATGGGCAGTTTGCCCCACACCGGCCGCGCCGAATCCTGCAAGGAGGGCGTGCCGCCGGTGGTGACGGAGAACACCAGGTCGGCGGTTTCCGCCAGAGCCGCCGTGCCCCACCACTCGACGCGCGCCTGCGCCCTGGGGGAAATCTCGAAGTTGCGCGTGGCGGATTCGGGGTTATCCAGTACGAACCCGTCGCTTTGGATGTTGACCGACACGGACAACCGATTATCCGTATTGTTGTTGACAACCGCCGCCATCAACACGTGATCGCCGCTGACCAAAAACCTCGGTGTGACCGGGCGGATCAGCAACGGCTTGGTCGAGACGATGCGCGTTTCCGCCTGACCGACCTTCGTGTCCATTGTTACCCCGCGGACGTCCACCTGCCAGGTGGTGAGCGAATCGGGCAGGGTCATCGTCACCTGGCTGCGTCCTTCGGCGTTCGTGATGAGCGAGGGATTCCAGTAGGCGGTATCGGGAAAATCTTCGCGCACGAATGGTGCTTCGTCGCTGCCTCCGCCCCCCATCCCGCCGGGTTCCAGGACGTTACGTCCGCTGTATGCCGCCAGCGAGAGACCGGTCTCGATGCCGAGCGGCTGATCGCTGTAGTAGGCGGGCAGAATGTCCTCCGCGTTCGAGTCAGCCAGCGCGAGAGTTGCAAGGTCCACAACAGAAAGGGAAAACTCGCCCTGCACGGGCTGGTCGTTATGATCCGTTACCACCACGTCGAACGTGACCTGGTCGCGCGGTCCCGCCTCGGATGGGTTCGAGAATAACTGCACCTTCAACTCCTGCGCTTCCGGCGCGACGGGAAGGTTGATCAGTCCCTGACGGAAATCGTTGCCCTGCCCGAGCACGGTGACGCTGACGTACACGTTTGGGGCTTCGGCATCGGTGATGGGCAGCGCGTACTCCGCTCCGCTTCCCTCGAGTGCCACCACCTCGGCTTTGGAGATCACGCCGCGTTCCACCGTGACCAACGCCAGTGCGTTGGCGGCAAATGGATTGGGGATGAAGATCTTGGCGGTGTCTCCGGCGTTGTATGATTCCCTGTCGGCGGTCAATTCGATTCGCTGGTTCGGCAGGTCGGGCCACGATGCGCTCCCTTCGCCGCCCACCCAAACGAGAACCTGGGAGCGCGCGCCTGCGCCGGATACATCCAGCATATAGGTCCCCGGGTTGGGCGGGATGAACGACAGCCTCGCCCTGCCGTCTGCCCCCGTCACGAGGTTGCTGCTGGAAACCGGCGTATAAACGGGTGTGTATGCGGGATAACCGTTCTCGTCCGTTTCCTTTTCCCAGCGCACCTGTTTGAACTGCGCCGTGAGCGTTTGATTGCCGGAGGGATTTCTCTCCCAATCCACCGTGTACACCTCGAACCCGATGGCTGTTTTCGCCGCGCCGATCCATTGATCGGGGTGCAAGCCGATGTAAAAATCGGCGGGGTGGACGGTCAATGCGCTGCGCGCGCTGACGGGCAAGCCGGTCTCGTCCATGGCGGTGACTTCCAGGGTGAGGACCTGGGGCGATTCGGACTTCGGGATGGCTGTCAGGCTGATGGACAGGGTCCCGCCTGCGGACGTCTGAGCCGTGCCTTCGTTGAGGAATCCGCCAAAGTAGCCGGAGTCGAAACCAGCCGGGGATCGGAATACCTCCAGCCAGCCCGTATCGATCAATCCGGTTCGATAGTTTGGGATGTGGAAATAGCCGGGTTTTGTATAGAGCGCCCATGTGACGTCTATATTGCCGGCGGGCGCGTCGAAGAAATAACGCGCATTGACATTCGCCTGTGCCGGGTCGCCCTGCTTGATCTCGTCGGAGGAGAACTCCGTGTTGAGGTTGATTTCGGGCTTGCGATATTCCGCCACCTGGAACGGAAGATAGAACTCCAGCACGCTGTTTTGGAAGGTGTAATTCCCCGGCACGGCGTCCTGCGAAAGTTCGAAGTGACCGCTGAACGTGCCGTACGGCGACAGTTGCGCGTTGATACTCGCCAGTTGTGTGCCTTGCCCGTCGTTCAAAATGATCGGCACGGAATTGACCGACGGCAGTTCATAGCGCCCGTTGAACGCCTGACGCACAATGCCGCGGTAGTATACCGTCTGCCCGGGGCGGTAGATGGGACGGTCGGTGTACATGTAGATCTCGGTATGCGGAGCCTGCACGCGTTGCGAATAGCCGAAATCCCACGCGTTGATGCCCATATTCCAACGGCTGACCGCCCATCCGAAATTCGAGTCGCCCGGCGCGCCGAGCATGGCAAAGACCTGACCTTCGCGTCCGCCGATCTCCCCCTGCCACAACCCGTTTGAATCGGTCACGCCCGAAGCAAGGATGTTGCCTGCCTCGTCGTAGAGTGTGACCGGGGCGCCGGGCACCGGTGCCTGCGAAGGCAGGTCAACCGCCCAAATGAGCGCCTCTGTGGCGCCGAGTTTGAAGGTCAGGTTGACCTGGCTCGAAACGACAAAGGTGACATTCCTCGGCTCTGGTTGGAGTTGCGGGGATGCCAGGCTGACATAGTACAGGGCGGGCGGGAGTTGATTGTTCTCTTCCGCAAGCCGTAAGGTCACTTCGTTGAGCCGATTGGGAGGCAGGTTGAAGGTCTGCGGGTATACCGAAGGCTCTGTCGGTGCATAGGTCTGCTGGAGATCGTACGAATTCTGGAGCGTGAAAAAATCCTGCAGGGACAGGGGGGCAACAGTGAGTTCCGCCTCCTGTACGTTCATGGCATTTCCGTAGAGCATGGGATTGTCGGGGCGCACAAAGACGGGCGGCGCGGCGGATTGTTTTATGAACAGCGTGGGAGACATCGGTGGGGTGCGGACGTTCAGAACGAACGGCGCGCCCAGCGATTGCCCCCACTGGTCACTCAGCTGTTCCGATAACTCGATCACATAATCGGTGTCCGGGTTGAAACTGCCGAACAAAGAGAGATTCACGCCATCCACGACCGTATCGAGATTTTCCACGTTGGGGGTAATGGTCACAAAGTTTTCGGTCTCGTTCGGCGCCAGCGGCGCTGTAAACGTAAAGCTGGTGGAGCCGTAATTGATTTCGGTTGAACTTACCGCGAAGTTCCCATATGTGCGCAGTACCGTGCCGTAGGCATCGCCGAGGATCATTCCGCCTTTTGATTTCGCCCCCGCGCCTAGGTTCAACGTGTATCCCGTTCCGCGTGACAGCGGTCGTTCAGGGACAAAGGTCAGAACCGTATCGTCTTCATTCCATGTGTACGCGCCGTTGACCGAGCCCTCCGGTCCGCTCAGCAGGAAGTTCAACTGCGCGCTTTGCCGGTCCATCGGCTGGTTGAAGGTCAGTTTGATCTCCGGATTGGGCGGGATGGGATGATCAGGGGACGGACTGACGGAGACGACGCGCGGGCGCGAGGTGACGAACTTCCACGCGTTGATCACGCCTGGATCCAAACCGACGCCCGTCTCTGTTTTCAGGTTTGCGTTTATGCTGACGGTGTATTCTGTGCCTCCCAGCATGGCCGGTTCGGGATAAAAAACGTAGGTGCTGGTGTTGATCCACTCGCTGCGTCCCTCCAGGGCTGGCGTCACGTTGAAGGCGGGCGGCAGGGAAGACGCCTCCGCGCCAAGCGGCACAACCGGCTGGTTGAACGAAACCGCTATGGCCGCGTCCACCTCCACGTCGGTGGTGTTGGCTTTGGGGAGCAGGTTGGTCGCGCGCAGATAATCCGCAACGATAAAGGAGAGTTGAATGGGTTGCGCAGCGCCAAACCCGCTGGCGGCTTGGATGGAGTTGGCGAGGACGATGTTCAGTTTGGAATTGGGCGTGTAGGGCTGGGCGGGGGTGAAGACCAGCGTGGCGTCGTCGCTCCACGAGAACGTGCCTTCGGGCAGTCCGCTCAGGGCGGATTCGACGGAGGCTTTGTTCATTTCCTGATTAAAGTAGAAGGTAATGGGACTCAAATGCCCGATGACCGTATCGGGAGGCGGGTCCGTTTCGATGAGCGCAGGCGGATACGCCTGGCGGATGGCGGTGGGAGATTCGGTCGTTGGGGTTGGGGCAATGAAACTTGGCAGGGTGGGGGCGCCGCCGCAGGATGCGAGGAGCAGGCTGGCGAGGAGGATGCAGTTCAATACAGGCGCGAAGCGGATTCTCGTCATAGATTCTCAATGGTACATGAGGTCATCATCCGCCGTCATTATACACTTGACGGGACAGGCGAATCAAAAAGGACGCGGTCACGCGTCCTTTTTGTGGGTTTTACTCTCCCGTTCCGGCATTGACGACTGCATCCACCGCCACCGCAATCTCCTGGAAGGATGCAATCTTTCCGAGTTCGCCCACCCTGACGCCGTTGACATAGACGGTCGGCGTGCCGCTGACGTTCAGTTCGCCGGCGAGGTCGAAATCAGCCTGGATCAGGTCTTTGAATTTGTTGGCGCTGAAGCAGGCTTCGAAGGCATCCATGTCGAGGTTGATGGCTTCCGCCATGGCGGTCAGGCGGCGGTCGCTCAGGTTGCCGATGTTTTCGCCGTTCCAGTTGGCATATAACACCGCCTTCATCTCCCAGAATTTGCCCTGTTCGTTGGCGCACATGGCGGCATTGGCGGCCTGGTCGGATTCGCCGCCGCTGCTTACGCCCATGCCGTCAATGAAGGGATAATGACGATAGACGAGACGCGCCTTGCCCGTCTTAACCAGATATTCGACGATGAGCGGTTCGATACTGTCTGAGAAGAACTGGCAGGCTGGGCATTGGAAATCCTCGAACACCTCAATCACCGCGGGGGCATTGGGGTCTCCCAGACTCAATCCGTCCGGGTTGGGCAGTTCTTTCACTTCCGGAACGATGATATCGTCAATGGTGGTAAATTGGGACCAGATGAACGCCACCACCACCAGCAGGGCGCCTGCGGTGATCAAGCCGATGGTGAACAGGCGGTTTTTCATCGTATCTTTTCGTATTTTCTCGCGCCGTTCCTGGCGCTTGCTTTTCTTCTCGACGGACATGAAAGGAACTCCTTTTGCTAATGTTGGTTTAAATTTTCCCATGCCCAAAAGTTTTTGTCTAGGAAAAGGTTAGGGGGGATTAAGGTTGGGATGTTTGACGGTTCGCGATTCCCACCTTGCATATACCGCCTGGGATAACAGCCTGCCCGCGCTTTGTTCGCGCGTGACCAGTTCGCCCATTTCGATTTTCCCGCCAAAACTTTTCATCATATCGTCCAACGCCTGCGCCGCATGGATCGCCGACGCGCGCACCGCGTAGAGTGTTGTAACGATGAATAAGGGATTCTCGCTCAAACAGGCCCGGCACGTTTCCAGCAGACTTGGCAGCGATTTATACACCTCCCATACCTCGCCCTTCGGTCCGCGCCCGAATTTGGGCGGGTCGAGGATAATCCCGTCGTATTTGACTCCCCGCCTCGCCTCCCGCTGGACGAATTTCACCGCATCGTCCACAATCCAGCGGACGGGGCGCTCTGTCAGCCGGGATAACGCCTGATTTTCGCGCGCCCAACCCACAGATTTTTTAGAAGCGTCCACGTGAGTCACTTTGGCTCCAGCCGACGCAGCGGCGAGGGTGGCGAGTCCCGTGTATCCAAACAGATTCAAAACGTTCACTTCGCGCTTTGCATTGACAATCAACTGGCTGAACCAGTCCCAGTGCGCGGCAACCTCCGGAAAAACGCCAAGATGACGCCCGGGAGTCGTCATTGCCCAAAACTTCAGCCATCTTTCTCCTTGCAGGAGAGGGTATTTCATTTCCCACTTTGTTTCTATCTTTCTCTTCAATTCCCAATGACCGCCGCTTTCCTCCCCGCTTGGAATGAACACGGCATCGGCGTTTTTCCATTCTGAGGTCAGGGCAGGTTTCCACATCGCCTGAGACTCAGGACGCATAAAAACATACCTGCCGAAGCGTTCCAGCTTTTGCCCGTCGCCGCTATCGAGCAGGGCATAATCTTCCCAACGCGGGGATTCGAGAAAAGAGAAGGAGGAAGTCCTAGAAGGTAGGACATTGGAGGGAGGCGAAAATTGTTCCAAATTACTTGATTTTTCCTTTGAAAAGGTTATAATGTGGTAAGAAGTGGTAGAAAGTGGTAGAAATTAGCAGGACGCCGGTTGCGCCGGCGTTCATCCATTAAAAGGCAGTATAGCACAAATGTTCTTGGGTCAGTTCCAGCACACTCTCGATGACAAAGGACGCCTGATGGTTCCGGCGCGTTATCGTGACTTGCTGGCGGCTGGCGCCTACATCACTCAGGGCTTCGATAAATGCCTGATGGTGCTGACCGAAGCCCACTTCAACGAGGTCTATGCCATCCTCAACGGCTTGAACATGGCAGACCCCTCCGCCCGTATGCTGCGCCGCCTCATCCTCTCCAATGCCTATCCTGTGGAGGTGGACAAAGTCGGGCGCATCCTTGTTCCGCAAAACCTGCGCGAATTTCTCGGCGTGGCGAGCGGCGAATTGATCGTGGCAGGGCAGGGCGAATACTTCGAAGTGTGGACGCCCGCCGAGTGGAAGGCTCAAATGGACAACCTGCACGACGTGGAAGCCAATGCCCAGCGCTTTGCCACACTTAACCTGGCAAAAGGCTCTGGAGCGTAGCGCGCAGCCCTCACCTGCGCTGCTTGCCGACGGCGTGAAAGAACGCCTTCTGCGCCAATGAACGACACACCGCACCAACCCGTACTTTACAAAGAGATTATACACGCGTTGCAACCCAGGCGAGGCGGGCGCTATGTGGATGGAACTCTCGGCGCGGGCGGGCATGCCCGCGGAATTTTGGAGGCGTGTGCGCCAGATGGGCAACTGCTCGGTCTCGATGTGGACCCGCAGGCGCTGGAGACCGCTCGTAAGACCTTGGCTCCTTACGAGGGTCGCTTTCATCTGGCGCAAGCCTCCTACACGACTCTTTCCGCCCAACTCCAGCGCCTCGACTGGGATGAGGTGGACGGCATCCTCCTCGACCTGGGCGCCTCCTCGATGCAGTTCGATACGCCGGAGCGCGGTTTCTCCTTCCAGCACGACGCTCCGCTCGATATGCGCTTCGACCCGCGCGCTCCGCGAACCGCCGCCGACATCGTAAACGGGTATTCAGAACGGGAACTGGCTGACCTGCTCTACGAATACGGCGAGGAACGGGACGCCCGCAAGATTGCCCGCGCCATCGTGCGCGCCAGACCGCTTCACACCACCCGGCAACTGGTCGCTGTCATCGAAGCCGTCTCTCCCCGACGAGGCGAACGCCTCCACCCCGCCACGCGGACGTTCCAGGCGCTGCGCATTGCCGTCAATGACGAACTGTCAGCGGTGAAGGCGGCGCTTCCGCAGGCAGTGGCAGGCTTGAGGTCTGGCGGAAGACTCGCGGTGATCTCCTTTCACTCGCTGGAAGACCGCATCATCAAGGAATTCCTTCGCGAGCAAAGCCGTGACCTCATCAACCCGCCGTACGAAAGAATTTACAAAGAGGAACGCCAGGCAACGCTGAAAGAAATCAATCGAAAACCGATCACGCCCTCGGAGGAAGAGATTCGGAACAATCCGAGAGCGCGCAGTGCGAAACTTCGCATTGCCGAAAAGCTGTAACGCCGAATGAATTCGGCGCTAGCGACCCATCGCCCAAGTATAAAGGTCGTCATGCAGGCTTCACAAATCATCCATGCATATAAGCAGGCGCCCTGGCGGGTTCAACGCCAGTATGTTGCCGCGTCCTTGCTTGCCTTGGTTGTGCTGGCGCTGGTGGCGGCTCTCTACCTCGATGTGACCTCGCGTACCGCCCTGGCAGGGCGTGAGATCCAGGAACTGCGCGGACAGATCGTGGTCTTGCAACGCTCCAATGCCGACCTGGAGACCGAACTTGCAGACCTGACCTCCTCCGCCGTGATGCAACAACGCGCCCTCCAGCTGGGTTATCGTCCCTTAAAGCCCGGCGAATTGGAATACATTTTTGTGCCGGGGTATGTTGCTCCCGAGCCGGATATTCTGCTCGCGGCGGTGGATGCACCTCTCCAGCCCAACCCGCTTCCCGATGTGTATTCGCAATCGCTGCTCGAGTGGCTGGATGAACGCCTGAAATCGGGAGGCGTTCGATGAGACAACAATATGCCGTCCGTTCCATGTTTCTCGCCGCCGTGCTGGCGATGGTCGCCATGGGTATCCTCGCGCAGATGATCCGCATTCAGAACAGCGAACAGGCGAAACAGCTGCTCAAGTATGGCGATCTGCTGGCGGGGGAGTTTCGCACTTTCCAACCGGAGCGCGGCGAGATTTACGATCGGAACGGTCACCTGCTGGCGGGTAATCGCACTGTTTACGAAGTGGGGGTCAGCCTGGAGGAGATGGAAGATGTGGATGCCCTGGCGTATGTCCTGGGCGTGTATCTGCAAATGACCGAAGCCGAGGTCAAGGACAAACTTCTCCACTCCCCCGAAACCTGGACGTATGTGGTGATCAAGGATTATGTGGATGCGGCGACGGTGAATGTCTTGCAGGAGGTCTTGAAACGGCTGGAGGAGGAAGACGACCACCGTCTCGACGGTCTCGGTTTCAAGCCGCACTTTACGCGCAGTTATCCCGAGAAAACTCTCGCCTCCAATATCCTGGGCTTTGTCGCACGCGACGGGCGCGGCTACTTCGGCGTCGAAGAAAAATACAATGACCTGCTAGCGGGAAATCCCGTCAAGATATGGGTGCCGCGCGACCCGAACAAAGCCGTGGATATTCCCAAGATTCCCAACGGCACGACACTGGTCCTTACACTCAACCGCGACCTTCAGGCGAAGGTCGAAAAAATTCTCGACCAATCCATCATCGAATATGGCGCAAAGAACGGCACCATCATCGTCATGGACCCCAAGACCGGCGAAATTCTCGCTATGGCGTCCACCCCGCGCATGGACTTGAACAACTACACCGACTACTTTAAAATCTTCGACGACGGCAGCGCCTACAATCGTTCCATTGGCATGGCATATGAAGCGGGGTCGGTGGTCAAAATCCTCACCATGGCGGCGGCGCTCGACACCGGCACCGTCACCCCCGAAACCACCTATATTGACACCGGTTCCATCACTGTGGGCGGCATCACCATCCAAAACTGGAACCGTCAACCCTGGGGACAGCGCAACATGATCGAATGCCTGCAGCACTCGCTCAATGTCTGTCTGGCGTGGGTTGCCACCCAAATGGGCTCGCTCAACTTCTATTCCTACATGGATCGCTTCGGGCTGGGACATCGCACCGGCGTGGACCTGGCTGACGAAGCCATGGGCAGGCTCAAGGTCCCGGGTGATTCGGACTGGTATCCCGTGGACCTCGGCACCAACGCCTTCGGTCAGGGCGTCACCGTCACGCCGCTCCAGATGATGATGGCGGCAAGCGCCATTGCCAACGAGGGTCAGATGGTCACGCCGCACGTGCTGTACGCCATGCTGCGCGACGGACATCAATACAATGTGCCTTCGCAATATGCCGGCTCGCCCATCAAAGCGGAGACTGCCCGTATCCTCAACGAAATGCTCGCTGTATCCCTGCAGAACGAATCGGCCAACGCCCTCCTGCCCGGTTATCGTCTGGCAGGCAAGACCGGCACGGCCCAAATCCCCACCCCGCTCGGATACGACCCCAACCACACCAACGTCTCCTTCATCGGCTGGGGACCGGTGGACGACCCTCGCTTCATGATCTACGTCTGGCTCCAGGAACCGACCACCTCCATCTGGAGTTCGGAGACCGCCGCGCCCGTCTTTTCGCAAGTCGCCGAACAGACCGTCATCGCCCTCAACATCCCGCCCGACCTTGTTCGCCTCCAATACGGATCCCGCTAATGCTGACCATTGCCGACGCTCTCGAAGCCCTGACGACCTTCCGTCCGCAAGCCGTTTCGGTCATCACCGAAGCAGTGATCGACTCGCGCCAGGTGATCCCCGGCTCTCTCTTCGTTGCCATTCCCGGCGAAAAAACGGACGGGCATGACTTTGTTGAAGAGGCATTTCGACGGGGGGCGTCTTTCGCTTTAATCCAACGGGATGCGATTGCAAACGCCTCTTTCCGCACCCTTGACCTGCGCACTGTTTCCTCCGCCGACTCCTACGCCGGTTTCGACTTTTCGCCTCCTCTCTGCCTGCGCGTGGACAACACCGTCTCTGCCCTCCAGCAGATTGCCCGCTTCTGGCGGCGCAAACTCAGCCTGCGCGTCATCGGCATCACCGGCAGTGTTGGCAAATCCACCACCAAAGAGATGGCGGCGGAGGTTTTGAGCACGCGCTACCGCACGCTCAAAAGCCCGGGCAACCTCAACAACGAAATCGGTCTACCGCTGACCGTGACGCGCCTGAGTTCCGGCTACCAGCACGCTGTGATGGAAATGGGCTTCTATGTCCCCGGCGAAATTGCCTTTCTGTGCGATATTGCTCTGCCGCAGGTGGGCGTGGTCACCAACGTTGGCACCGTCCACGCCGAACGCGCCGGTTCGCAGGAAGCCATCGCACGCGGCAAAGCAGAATTAGTGCAAGCCCTGCCGCCCGCTCCCGAAGGTGTTGCCATCCTCAACTTCGATGACCCCTGGGTGCGCAAAATGGAGGAGAAGACCAAGGCGCGCGTTTTCTTCTATGGCTTGTCGCCCGAGGCGCATCTTTGGGCAGACCGCGTCGAAGGATTGGGGTTGGACGGCATCCGCTTCCGCCTGCATTACCAGGGCGAGACGCTGTACGCCAAAATCCCGCTGATAGGACGTCACTCCGTGCATACGGCTTTGCGCGCCGCTGCAGTGGGGCTGGTGGAAGGCATGAACTGGCAGGAGATCCTCGAAGGCTTGAGCCAGGGACATACCCAGTTGCGCCTTGTCGCTGTCCGCAGTGAGAGCGGCGCGTTACTGCTCGACGACACCTACAACGCCTCTCCCGAATCCATGCTTGCCGCCCTCAACCTGCTCGACGAACTCGACGGACGCAAAGTGGCGGTGCTGGGCGACATGCTTGAACTCGGTCCCTACGAACGCGGCGGACACGAAATGGTCGGTTTGCGCGCCGGACAGGTGGCAGAGGTCCTGCTCACGCTGGGCGAACGCGCCCGCATCATTGCCGAAGCCGCCCGCCGCGGTAACGGTAAGAAAAAACTCATCCTTGAATTCACTTCCCAGGAGCCGCTCTTGGACTGGCTGAAGAACAACCTCACCCCAAAGGACGTGGTCCTGATCAAAGGCTCGCACAGTCTGCGCATGGATCGCATCACCAGCGCGCTGGAGGTGCGCTCATGACTCAAAACAACGCCTTTGTGCTGGGGCTTGCCATGTTTTCCTTTGTCATGACGGTCATCTGGGGACCGCCGCTTCTTCGCGTCCTGCGGCATTTCAAGGTTGGCAAGATCATCCGCGTGGAGGAACCGGATCGTCACCGCCTCAAAATGGGAACCCCGACCATGGGCGGCATTCTGTTTATCATTCCCGTTTTACTGCTGACGGGATTGCTCAACGCCGCCAACCTCATCGGGTTCGACGTGATCGGCAGTTCGGTGCTGGTGCCTCTGATTGTCCTAGTGGCGTATGGCGCGCTGGGCGCGATTGACGATTGGGAGGGGATTCGCGGAAAGCGCCGCGGCGAAGGCATGACCGCCCGCGCCAAATTCCTGGGTCAGGTGGTGCTGGCGTTGGGGACCGCCTACGTCTTGAAATATTTCCTCGATGTACCGGAAATGCTTCTGCCGGGCATCAAGGGCGAGATCGAACTGGGCTGGTGGTATGTGCCGATCGCCGCCTTTATCATTGTGAGCGAGTCGAACGCCGTCAATTTCACGGACGGCTTGGACGGTTTGGCAGGGTTGATTACAGCCACCGCTTTTGCCGCGTTCGGCGGCATTGCCCTGCTACAGGGGCAGATTTTCCTTGCCCGCTTTTGTTTTACCGTGGTGGGCGCCTTGTTCGGTTTCCTGTGGTTCAATGTGCATCCCGCCGAATTGATCATGGGCGATACCGGCTCGCTGGCGCTCGGTTCGACGCTGGCGGTCGTGGCGTTGATGACCGGACAGTGGCCCCTGCTTCTGATTGTGGCTGTGGTGCCTCTGGCTGAGGCGTTGAGCGTTGTGATCCAGATCGGTTATTTCAAATTGACAAAAGGCAGGCGTTTCTTCAAAATGGCGCCCATCCACCTGCATTTCGAACTGCTTGGCTGGAGCGAAACACAAGTGGTGCAGCGTTTTTGGCTGATTGCCCTGCTGGCGGCAATGGTCGGCATCGGTCTGGCGTTGGTGTAAATTCTCCCTCACCCCAAATCCCTCTCCCACCGGGAGAAGGGCTGGGGTGAGGGGATAACGAATTATGAAAACGAACTGGAAAGACAAACGCGTACTCATTCTCGGAGCCGCCCGTCAGGGACTTGCCCTGGCGCGCTGGCTTTCCATTCAAGGCGCGCGCGTCACGTTGAACGATGTGCGCGGCGAGCAGGCATTGCGCGCCGCCAAACAATCGCTTGCCGAATTCGAGGTGACCTGGGCTTTGGGCGGACACCCGCTCGAACTGCTGGACTCCACCGATGTGTTGTGTCTCTCCGGCGGAATCCCGCTCACCCTACCGCTCGTGGCTGCGGCAGTCTCGAGGGGCATTCCCCTCTCGAACGACTCGCAAATCTTCATGGAAGTGGTTCCCTGCAGGACCATCGGCATTACCGGGTCGGCGGGCAAGACGACCACCACGACGCTGGTCGGCAATATGGCAAAACTTGCTTACGGTGTAAACGCCTACGTCGGCGGGAACATCGGCGACCCCCTGCTGAATTATGTGGATACCATGAAGCCCGAAGATATTGCCATCCTGGAACTATCGTCCTTCCAACTGGAGCAGATGACCCTTTCCCCGAACGTTGCCGCCATCCTGAACATCACGCCCAATCATCTCGACCGCCACGGCACGATGGAAGCGTACACCGCCGCCAAGGCGCGCATTCTGGAATTCCAGTCGAAGGAAGATGCCGCCATCGTTGGTCACGACGATCCGGGTGCCTGGAATTTGCGGAACCGCGTGCGCGGCAGATTGCTCACCTTCAGCATGAACGCATTGGACGAAGGCTTGGATGGCGCCTACCTGCACGACGGCTTGCTGAATCTGCGTGAAGGCAACGCCTACCTGCCCCTGCTCCTGCGCGAGAAGATTCAACTGCGCGGCGACCATAATGTGCAAAATGTACTGGCGGCGTTTGCCATCGGTCATGCCGCCGGTTTTCCTCTCGATTCCATGCTCGAAGCCGTGGAGGAGTTTCGCGGCGTGCCTCACCGCCTGGAATTTGTCCGCGAATGGAACGGCGTGCGCTGGTATAACGATTCGATTGCCACCGCGCCCGAAAGAAGCATGGCGGCGATCCGCTCGTTCGAGGAGCCCATTGTCCTTCTGCTCGGCGGGCGCGACAAAGACCTGCCCTGGGAAGACCTGCTCCGCCTGGCGAATGAGCGCGTGGATCACATCGTGCTGTTTGGCGAGGCGGCGGAAAAGATCGAGAAAACCGCGGCAGGGCTGGCGTCTGAAAGGAGGCGTTTCTCGCTGACAAAGGTGGGCGGACTCGAAGAGGCGGTCCGCAAGGCGGCGGAGGTCGCCGAACCGGGGGATGTCGTTCTGCTCTCGCCGGGCGGCACGAGCTTCGATGAATTTGTTGATTTTGCCGAACGCGGAGAAAGGTTTGCAGAATGGGTACGAGAACTTTCGTAAACGACCGCGCCTCGTTTTTGCTGTCGCGCAACTGGAGACGCGGCGTGGACATGCCCTTGGCGCTGACGGTGGCGGCGTTGATCGTGTTTGGTCTGATTATGCTGTATTCAGCCTCGTTCGATTTTTCGTTCAGTGAATACGGGTCTGCAACGTACATGTTCAAACGCCAGGTCAGGTGGCTGGGGCTCGGTCTTCTTGCCGCGTTCGTTCTTTCGCTGTTCGATTATCACCAATGGCGCCGGATGGTTCTGCCCGCCATGCTGGTGACCATCGGCTTGCTGGTCGCCGTATTATTGATCAACGAGATTCGCCTGGGAGCATCGCGCACATTGATCAACGGCTCCTATCAGCCTTCGGAAGTCGCCAAATTGATGGCGGTGGTCTATATTGCCGTGTGGCTCTACGCCAAACGCCAGTTCCTGCACGATGTGACGATTGGATTGATCCCCCTGGGTGTCATCTTGGGAATCATTGGCGGTTTGATCTATCTGCAGCCGGATTTAAGCGCAGCCGCCACGGTGTTCATTCTGGGCGGTTTGTTGTTCTTCCTGGCTGGCGCGGAGATCAGGCAGATCGTCCTCCTGCTCATTCTTGCCTTCGTCATGGGCTGGGTTGTTGTGCAATTCAGCGTGACAGGACAGGACCGCGTCCATTCGTTCCTTGCCGGTTTGCAGGATCCCACCACCGCCTCGTATCACGTGCAAAGATCGTTCGAGGCGGTCATCAAGGGCGGCATTTTGGGCGTGGGACTTGGAAAGGCGGATACCAAACTGACCGGTTTGCCGTTCGCACCCACCGACAGCATCTTCGCGGTGGTGGCGGAGGAATTCGGCTTGTTCGGAGCGGCGCTTCTCATATCCCTGTACGCGGCATTGGTCTGGCGCGGATTGGTGATTGCGCGCCGCGCGCCCGACATGCTGGGAACCCTGCTTGCCTCCGGCATGGCGTTTTGGATCGGTATCGAAGCGCTGATCAATATGTCTGTCATGGTCGGTCTCATGCCGTTCGCGGGAAACGCGCTTCCTTTTATCAGCGCGGGAGGTTCGAATCTGATCTCGACCCTGTCCGCGATCGGCATCATGTTGAACGTTTCGCGTCAGAGCAGCGAGCATGTCACACTCGCAGAAGACGAATGGAGGTCTTTCGGTGCGGTTATTGATTTGCGCCGGAGGGACGGGAGGCGGAGTGTATCCCGCGCTCGCCGTTCACAGCGCCCTCAACGCTAGACTGCGCGACGTGGATGCGCTGTGGGTGGGCGGCGAAGGCGGTATGGAGGAAGCCCTGGTTACGCGGCAGGGAATTACCTTCAGGAGCATCCCCGCCGCAGGTTTGCACGGTGTCGGGCTTGCGAGATTGCCGCGTAACCTGCTGACATTGACGCGCGGCATCTTTGCCGCACGGAACATTTTGAACGAATTCAAACCGGATGTCTTGTTCTTTACCGGCGGTTATGTGGCAGTGCCCATGGCGATTGCGGGGCGCTCCATCCCCAGCCTGCTCTACGTCCCAGACATCGAACCGGGCATGGCGTTGAAATCGCTGGCAGGCTTTGCCGATGCCATCGCCGTCACGACCGAGCAATCGCAAAGGTTCTTTAAGAAAAAAGTGATCCAGACGGGATACCCGCTTCGCCCCGACCTGGCGCTGTGGGACCGCTCCACCGCCCATCGCCACCTCGGCATTTCCAGCGGACTGCCTGTCCTGCTGGTGGTGGGCGGAAGCAAGGGCGCGCGCTCCATCAACCTGGCGGTGTTGAAACACCTGCGCGCCCTGCTCGAAAGGTTCGAGCTTGTTCACATCTCCGGCGATCAGGACTGGACCTATGTGCGTCATCACCGTGAACAACTGCCCGTGGATCTTGCCGCCCGTTACCATGCCATTCCATACCTGCACGAGATGGGCGCGGCGCTGGCGGCGACAGACCTTGTGCTTTCACGTGCGGGTGCGTCCTGTCTGGGCGAATATCCATTGTTTGGGTTGCCCGCCATTCTTGTGCCGTACCCGCATGCCTGGCGGTATCAGAAAGTGAATGCAGATTATCTGACCAGCCGCGGCGCGGCGGTCATCCTGGAAGACCAGGTTTTGGAAGATGAATTAATGAACACGCTGAACGTTTTGATGGAAAACCCGAATAAATTGCGATCCATGCGGGCGGCCATGTTCGAACTTTCCCACCCGCGTGCCGCTGAGAAGATTGCCGGTATGCTGATCGAACTGGCAGGAGAGAAAAGCCCATGATGAGTATCGTATATGTCTTTTGGATGTACGTCATCCTGTTTGGCGTCATCGGCGCCATGCGAGGCTGGGCAAAGGAATTACTGGTTTCCTTCAGCGTAATTCTCTCCCTGGCGCTGACCCACGTCCTTCGCAAATATATTCCGCTGGCGAGCAATCTGCCCGAGACCGACGAATCCCTGTTTTGGGTGCGGACTGTCATTCTGCTGGTTCTGGTGTATTTCGGATACCAGACCGTCATCAGCATTCCGCATCTCGCTTCGAGAGCCGCGCGCGAGCGTTTACAAGACACCCTCTTCGGCGCGATTCTGGGCGGATTGAATGGTTACTTCATTGCCGGCTCGATTCTGTACTACGTCCATGTCGCGGATTATGCCTTCCAAGACGTAATCCTCAAACCGACCGACCCGGAACTGTTGCAAACGGTCAACCAGATGATGCAATTCATGCCGCCGCAGCTCCTCGGCGAACCGGGCATCTACTTTGCCATTATCCTGGCATTCGTCTTTGTGCTGGTTGTTTACATCTGAAGTCCGACGACGAGCCTATGACACGCGTCCATTTCATCGGCATTGGGGGAAGCGGTCTTTCCGCCATCGCCCGCATCCTGCTGGAAAGCGGATACGAGGTGAGCGGCTCCGACCGCGCCTTGACGCCGTTCGCCGAGGAGGTCCGCAAAGCGGGCGCAAACGTGTATATCGGTCACCACCCGCGCAACATCGGCAAAGCCGATTGGGTGGTGAGATCCTCTGCCGTAGCCGACGACAACCCCGAGGTTCAGGCGGCGAAACGCGCCGGCATCCCGGTCTATAAACGCGCCGATTTCCTCGGGCGTTTGATGGAGAACAAAACCGGTATCGCCATTGCCGGCACACACGGCAAAACCACCACCACCGCCATGACCGCCTGGGTATTGCGCGAACTGGGACGCGACCCTTCCTTCATTGTGGGCGGTGTGGTGAACAACCTCGGCGTCAATGCCCGCGCAGGCAAAGGCAACCTGTTCGTGATCGAAGCCGACGAATACGACTATATGTTCCTCGGACTCAAACCGCAGATCGAAGTGGTGACCAGCCTCGAACATGACCATCCTGACCTCTTCCCCACGTTCGAATCGATGAAGGTCGCCTTCGAAAAATTCGTCAATCTGCTTCCCGCGGACGGCACGCTGATCGTATGCGCGGAAGACCCCGGCGCGGTGTCGTTAATTCCCCCCGCGCGCCGGGCTGGAGTCAACGTAGTGGCTTACGGTTTGCACGGCGAAGAAACCATCAACAGCCCCTTCTGGGTCAGGGCGCAGGATATCGAACCGAATCGACGCGGCGGCTTCGATTTCCGCATGTCGTCGAACCTGGGAGACAACGGTTCCGCTTCGGTCTTCGTATCCCTGCAGGTGCCGGGCAAACACAATGTCCTCAACGCCCTTGCCGCGCTCGCCGTCGTGGATCTGCTGGGTCTCGCGCGCGAACGCGCCGCCAAAGCGCTCGGTGATTTCACCGGCACGGGCAGGCGTTTCCAATTGCGCGGCGAAGTGAATGGCATCAGCATCTTCGACGACTACGCTCATCACCCGACCGAGATCAAAGCCACACTCGCCGGCGCGCGCGCCCGCTATCCCGAAAGACGCATCTGGGCGGTCTGGCAGCCTCACACCTATTCGCGCACGCAAACCCTCTTCCTCGAGTTCTCGCGCGCTTTCAAAGATGCCGACGAGGTGATCGTGACCGAAGTCTATGCGGCTCGTGAACCCAAACAGGAATTCACCTCGGCGGAAGTCGTCAGCGCCATGCCGCATCTCTCCGCGCGTTACATCGAATCGCTTAAGGACGTGGCGGACTATTTGATTGAGCACCTGCAGCCCGGCGACGTGCTCCTCGTGCTTTCGGCTGGAGATGCGGATCAGGTCAGCAGCAGCGTACTCAAAGGATTACAAGAAAGGCAGGCAGACCATGCGAAATGAGAAACGAGGAACGCTTCGTCCTCCCCCCTCGCTGTTCCCCCTTCAAGCGGCTTTGACCGCCGCCGGAAGCGGCGTGCCGTCCCGTCCCCGCCGCGTAGACGTCAACGAACGACTCGCAATGCAGTTGATTGCCAGAATGCAGGCGCACTACAAGAAGACCAACCCCTTCCTGCCGCCGACCTTTCCCCCGCGAAAGTCTCCTCGACGCGGCGCGCAGGACGCGAGGCCGGCGCGCCCACACAAGGAAACCCGCGAAGGAACAGAGTAATCGGATATGGTTACCACCATGCGACCCATTGACATGCTGTATGAAAAACTCGGCGACAAGATCGCGGAGAACGTTCCGCTTGCCCCCTACACCTCCGCGCGCATTGGCGGTCCGGCGGATATTTTCATCGTTGCGGATACCTCCGCCGAACTCGCGCGTATCGTCAACTGGTTGTGGAAATACGAAATCCCGTATGTCATATTGGGCGGCGGCTCGAACGTGCTGATCAGCGATAAAGGCGTGCGCGGCGCGGTGATCCTGAACCGCGCAAAAGGAGTGAAATTCCACGAGGGCGAGCATCCGTCCGTCACGGCCGAATCGGGCGTTGTCTTCAGCAATCTCGCCAACCGCTGTGCCGCAAAGGGACTCGCCGGGCTCGAATGGGCGGCGACCGTTCCCGGCACGATTGGCGGCGCAGTGGTCGGCAACGCCGGCGCCTTCGGCGGCGACATGGCTGGCAACCTGATTTCCGCCGAATTGTTGACCGAACACGGCAAGGTGTTGTATACCGTCGAGCAAATGGGATACGGCTATCGCACCAGCGCATTGAAACGTGGTGAAGTGAAAGCGGTGGTACTTTCGGTGGAGTTGGCGTTAAAAAATTCGACCAGAGAGGAAGTGACGGTTAAAATCCAGCAATTCCGCGCACACCGCAAAGCGACTCAACCGCCCGGCGCGAGCATGGGTTCGATGTTCAAAAACCCGCCCGGTGATTATGCCGGCAGATTGATCGAAGCCGCAGGATTGAAAGGCGCCCGCATTGGCAACGCCGAAATCAGTCCCCTGCATGCGAACTTCTTCATCAACCATGCCGATACAAAAGCGGAGGACATCCGTGCCCTGATCGAGCTGGCGCAAAAAACCGTGAAAGAGAAGTTGGGCGTCGAGTTGGAACTGGAGATCGAGTTGATTGGAGAGTGGAACGTTTGAACGGGTAAACGTTGAAGCGTTATACATTATGGAAAACAAACTTCGCGTGGCAGTATTATTTGGCGGACGTTCCGGCGAGCATGAGGTCTCGCTTATGTCGGCGCGTTCCGTCCTGTCTGTGCTCAATCCCGCCCGCTATGAAGTCACCCAGATCGGCATCACGCGTGACGGCGCCTGGTTGACCGGTAACGACGTGCTTGAAAGATTCGAGAAGAACAACTTGGACGGCTTGCTCCCGGCCATTGTGCCGCCGGACCCGTCCGAAAAGGGGATTTATATCCTCGAGGGTTTTTCCGGTCTCAAAAAATGGACCGATGTGGACGTCTTCTTCCCCGTTTTGCACGGGACGTTTGGCGAGGACGGCACCCTCCAGGGCTTGTTCGAACTGGCGGACGTCGCGTATGTGGGGGCGGGTGTCCTCGGTTCGTCGGTCGGCATGGACAAGGGTGTCTTCAAGGATGTGATGATCGCCAACGGTATCCCTGTGGTGGATACGCTCGTCGTAGGGCGCGCAGACATCGAAAAGGATATCCAGGCGGTCCTCGCAAAAGCCGAGGCGCTGAGCGCTTACCCACTCTTCGCCAAACCCGCCAACCTCGGTTCCTCGGTTGGCGTGACCAGGTGCAACAACCGCTCCGACCTGCAGGAAGGCTTGATGGAAGCCGCCTCGTTCGACCGGCGCGTGCTGATTCAAAAGGGAATCAGGAACGCGCGCGAAATCGAAGTCAGTGTACTGGGCAACGACGACCCGCTCGCCTCTGTGCCGGGCGAAATATTACCCAGCCGGGAATTCTATTCCTACGAATCGAAGTACATTGACGGCACGTCCGGGCTGGTCATTCCCGCCCCGCTCTCTGCGGAAACCTCCCGGCAGATACGCGAGTACGCTGTGCGCGCCTACAAAGCCATTGACTGCGCCGGCATGGCGCGCGTGGATTTCTTCCTCGAGAAGGATACGGAAAAAATCTATTTGAACGAGTTGAACACCATTCCAGGTTTTACGCAGATCAGCATGTACCCCAAACTTTGGGAAGCCAGCGGACTGCCCTATGACAGGCTGGTGGACCGTTTGATCGAACTGGCAATGGAACGCAAAACGGACCGTGACCGCACCTCGCGCACCTTTCGGAGCCGCGCATGAACGATAAAAGGATACTCAGCCGCGCCGAACTCGTCCGCCTGCGCCGCCAGCAGGAACATTCGAAGCAACTGCAGCGCGCTTCGAAGACGACCGCGCGTCATGTGGTGGTTACACGCGCCAGAAAAGACATCACCAAACCCGTGCGTCAGCCTGCGCGGAAAAATGCGCGCCGATTCCAGATTGCCCTGCCGCACCTGACGCGTGCCGAGATGTCCTTCCGCCTTCCGCGTTTGCGTTTGGGGTGGCGTTTGCTTTCCTTTGTCCTCGTGGTTATCTTCGGCTCGGCGCTGTATTTCGCCTTCAATCTTCCCGAATTGCGTGTGACCGAAGCGCAGGTGACGGGCAGCCGGTTCGTGACGCCGGCGGAGATCAATGCCGCGCTGGACGTTTCGGGACAGCCCGTTTTCCTGTTGATTCCCTCGGACCTGGAAACGCGTCTCCGCCTCAACTACCCCGAGCTGGTCGCTGTCCATGTGACCGTTTCCCTGCCGAATCTTCTTTCCGTCAGCGTGACCGAGCGCCAACCGCTCATCCGCTGGGAACAGGGAGGCGGGTATACCTGGATTTCGGAAGACGGTATTGCCTTCCGTCCGAGAGGCGAATTGGCGGGATTAATCCCCGTGGTGGCGCTCTCAGCCCCGCCCGTCGAGGGAGGCGCAGGCGATCCGCTTTCTCCCGCGCCGTTCATTTCGGCGGAGATGGTTCAGGCGTTGAAGGGGCTCGTCGCTCATGTCCCGCCTGGCGTGCCCATCCTGTATGAGCAAGGGGTCGGTTTCGGCTGGAATGACCCGCGCGGCTGGCGCGTCCATTTTGGGACGAAGGCTGGCGATGTCGAACTAAAGATACGCGTATATGAAGCGCTGGTGGCTTCGTTGGCGCAAAAAGGAATCCGCCCGGTGATGATCAATGTGATGTACCCGAGCGCGCCGTATTACCGATTGAATGAATGAAGGAGCAATTCTGGCGGTTGAGTAGACGGGGTTCGTCCGCCATGTCGAAACCACCGATCACAAAGTTGATTTTGCCTGCAGGGCGATTTGAGTGTGTTTCTTGCTGTTGCCTGGAACGCTCAACCGCCGAAGCGTAAAAAAAGGAATTATGGAAGAGATCATTGTAGGTATAGACATAGGCACGACCAAGGTCTGCACGCTGGTGGGGCGCGTGGAAGACGACAAGTCCATTCGCATTCTGGGCGTCGGCATTGAGCCCTCCGAGGGGGTTAAGAAAGGCGTCATTGTGGACCTTGGCGCGGCGTCGCAGGCAATCATGCGTTCGGTGAAGAAAGCCGAGTCCACTTCGGGCTTGGAGATTACCTCCGCGCTGGTCAGCATTGCGGGTTCGCATGTTTCCTCGGTGAACAGCCGCGGCGCGGCGGCTGTGAACGGGAACGTGATCGAACAGTACGATATCGAACATGCCCTGGAGCAGGCGCAGGCGGTGGCGATCCCGTACGACCGCGAAATCATTCATGTCATCCAGCGCGATTTTTCCGTGGACGGGCAGGATGGTATCCGCAATCCAAAGGGAATGCACGGTTATCGTCTCGAAGTGGAGGCGCACATCATCACCGCCTCCGCCGCGACCGTGGACAACCTGCGTCAGTGTGTGGGCGCGGCGGGCGTCGAAGTTCAACAGTTTGTGCTCAACCCGCTTGCCTCCGGGGAGACCGTATTGACTGGGCAGGAACGTCAGATGGGCGTGGCGGTCTGCGACATCGGCGGCGGCACCACCGACCTGGCAATTTATGTGGACGGCGACGTATGGCATACGATGGTTCTGGCGGTTGGCGGGAATCATGTCACGCAGGATATCGCCCACGGTTTGCGTCTTCCCTTTGCGCAGGCGGAGGACGTGAAGAAACAACAGGGATATGCCGTGCGCGCTGAGGTCGGTGCGGAGGAATACTTTGCCATCCGCCCATTCGGTGAGGAACGACCGGTGCAGATCAACCGCAAGGAACTTGCGGAGATCATCGAGGCGCGCGTCGAAGAAATCTTTTCGCTCACGTTACAGGAGATCAAACGTTCCGGTTACGATGGTCTCCTGCCTGCCGGCATGGTGTTGACCGGCGGAGCGTCGGCGCTGCCAGGGATGAAACGCATTGCCAGCCGGGTGCTGAATATGCCGGTCCGCCTTGCGGGTCCCGAAAATTTGAGAGGATTGGTGGATCGTTTGAATTCACCCGCCTATTCGACAAGCGTGGGGTTGTTGCGGTGGATCCTGTCCATGCAGAGTCAGGATCTCAGTATCGGGCGCGACCGCCGCGTGAAAGGAGAGAAACGCATGGGCTTTGGCGTTGTCAAGAAAATCATCGGAAGGATATTGCCGTAACGTTCCCGCGCCGGCGCATGGCTGAGGCGAAGCTCGTCGTTATGTCGATGTAAAGAGCCGAACCTTTGCGCGGGTTACATAACATTAAAAAATGACGTTACGGAATCAAAAGCAAGTATCATAAGACCAATGTTTGATGGAGGCTGTCATGGACTCGACTTATCGCAACGACATAGAGCAACAAACAGAAGCGTTCGCCCGCATTAAAGTGATCGGTGTGGGAGGCGGCGGTTCCAATGCCGTCAACCGCATGATTGACGAAGGGATTCAAGGCGTTGAATTCATCGTCGCGAACACCGACGCACAGGCCTTGATGCTGACGAAGGCAAAGACTCGCGTACGCCTGGGCGACAAACTCACGCGCGGGCTGGGCGCGGGCGGCGACCCTGAGATCGGACGCAAAGCCGCCGAAGAATCCTCCGACGAGCTGTACAACGTCTTGAAAGGCGCAGATATGGTCTTCGTCACCGCTGGCATGGGCGGCGGCACCGGCACCGGCGCGGCTCCCATCGTCGCGCAGATCGCCAAGGAAAGCGGCGCGCTCACCATCGGCGTGGTAACGCGTCCGTTTACATTCGAAGGCATGCGCCGCATGCAGGCGGCAGACGTCGGCATCGGCAAATTCAAGGAACATGCCGACACCCTCATCGCCATCCCTAACGACCGCCTGTTGCAAATTGCGGATAAGCGCGCCTCCCTGCAGGATGCGTTCCGCCTTGCGGATGACGTTTTGCATCAGGGCATCCAGGGCATTTCAGAGTTGATTACCATTCCCGGTTTGATCAATCTCGATTTTGCGGATGTGCGCGCCATCATGTCCGAAGGCGGCGCGGCGCTCATGGCGGTGGGAACGGGTTCGGGCGACGAAAGAGCGAAGAAAGCCGCCGAGGACGCCATCTCCAGCAAACTTCTCGACATCACCATTGACGGCGCGCGCGGCGTCCTCTTCAACGTGACTGGCGGACCTTCCATGACCCTCTTCGAGGTCAACCAGGCGGCGGCGATCATTCGAGAAACCGCCCATCCCGATGTGAATATGATCTTCGGCGCGGTCATAGACCCGAATATGGGCGACGATATTCGCATCACCGTGATTGCGACGGGTTTCGAACGCAGTTCGATGCCGCGCCGTGCATTGGAACGTCAGCCGCGAACCGAAGCCAGACGAACAGATGCCTCTGCCTACCTCCGCGCGACCGAATCCGTTTCGGTTCACGCGGACCTTCAGCCGGGTGAGACGAAATCAGCCTCCCCTCAGCCTCTGATCAACAAGGATGATCTCGATGTTCCGACTTTTTTGAGGAATCGAAGATAGGCAAAGGTTCGAAGCAGACAGGTTCCAGATGGAACCTGCCTGTGCCTGCATCAACAAATCGGTCAAGTCCAGTTTCCCCTTTTGCCGGAGCGGTTCGGTGTGCCTGGGCGAGGCATGCCGAATCGCTCTGTGCGCTGATTATGCAGACGATCTGATTTACCCATGAAGGAAATTCAAAATTGTTTCTTTGGAACTTGTCTCAAAAATACCCTGTCACGCTGAGGAAGCGGTGGTTGCGACCGAAGAGTCTCTTGTTTTTGGCCGTAGAGACCCTTCGCTACGCTCAGGGTGACATTTTTGAGATGACTTGTAGTTGCTTCCTTTGCATGTGCATGGGCAAACCCCGCTTTGCCTGTGATCGCGCCCGATGCCGGGCAGCGTGTTGACAAACCCATCTTCCCATAGTAATATTTGCCGCGCTCTTCCCACGCCGAGGTAGCTCAGTGGCAGAGCAGGGGACTCATAAGCCCTTGGTCGTGAGTTCAAATCTCACCCTCGGCACACTAAAAAAACCCGCGTTTGGCGGGTTTTTGATTTGGAATGTTTCGGATGGGAAAGTATCGGTCGCTTTTACCAGCTTACCGGCGGTGAGCGGTTGCGGTAATTTCTCGGAAGAAGCAAGGTTATGGCTCTCATTGTGGGGATTGGTGTTTTCATGTTTCGCTCCTTAGATTGCTAAAGGAAGATTTCCGCGCTCGAGGTTCTCAGATTTTTCGCCAGCGACGCTCCAGAGTGGTTCGCTGTCGGAAAATAGTTGGTCAATACGAGCGGTAATCTCTCTTTCACGCTCGCGTTCTTCGCGTTCACGCTGGCGGGCTCTAATGGCAGCGGGCGAGGGGCGGCGCTTGTGAACAGTGACCGTTGAAGGCTGGCTGGGCTGAATGGCTTGCGCCTTGGCGCTCAGGACTTTGTATAGCCCAACGGCAGCGGAGATTCCAACAATGGTCAGCGCGGCGCTGACAGCGATCATCACAACCATGAGCCCGATGTTGACGGTGTTATACAAACCTGCCTGGAAGTTCGACCACTGCATGGCGGCAGCGGTTGCGGCATTCAATTCCTGCTGTTGTTTGGCGGCTTCATATTCTGCCTGACGCTTCATTTCGGCGATCCGAATCTCGGTTTGTGTTTGGAGCACCTGCAGGTCGAGTTCCGCTTTTCGCCGATCAATATCAGTCGCAACGTTCATTTGATTGGCTGTTGCGGAGGCAATCTCGCGGTTGAGCCATTTGGCGTCTTTGAGGTTGAAGCCAAATGCCACGGACCCAAACAAAATCACCATCGCCAGAAAGAAAAGCCATTTTGCGCCTGTTGATTGTCCGTTTTGGTAGTTCATGGCATTGCTCCTTTCTCTCGTTGCGGAGTATATGTCCCCTCGCGGAAGAGGTGCTCACAACCGACTTGTAGCTATCTTGCTGGCGCCTGCATTTTTTCTCACACCTTCCTTTCAAAAAAGAAAAGTGGATTGGAGCAATTCCAATCCACCAAAACAGATGCTTGTACTGGGCGTGAGATTATTGGCTGTTTCTATCCGCCTGGAGCAATTGCAGCGCCTGCAGCCTGACCAATTCAGGATAGATCGCCTTGTATACACTGCAATACGGCGATGAGACATTCGAGGTCCCCGTAATATTTTTTGCGTGAATGGGACACCCGCCCGCGCACCAGTAGCGCCATTCGCAGGTGTTGCAGCCATTGCGGTGGTCAATGGGCGGGTTGGCAAAATCGTCGAAACGCGGCGATTCCAGCATGTCCAGGGGAATGCCTGTCAGGTTGTAGCCTGTCAGCATGTGACAGGGCAGGACGCTGCCGTCCGTGTCAACGCTCAAGTAGTTGCGCCCTGCGCCGCAGACGTGCTGATGCGCTGCACCAAAGTTGCTGCGGTCAATCAGCCCTTCCATGAAGTTGTAATCGGGCAGGTTGGCTTCGATGACACGCAGCGCCTCTCGCAGGGCGCGGGTCAGGGAGGTGTTGTCGGCTGCGAGGGTATCACCGGGGTGGTGGGGGCGGTAGAAGTTCAGGTTCAGCATGAGGCGGTGTTGGAGCGCAAAGGCGACCAGCGCAGGCACCTCGTCCACGTTCAGGCGGGTGATCGTGATGATGAGGTAGGGCGAGAGTCCCATTTCCAGCGCGAGCAGCACAGTGCGAAGGACGCGCTCGAAGGTCGGGTTGCCGTTCAGAACGGGGCGCTGGCGGTCATGCCCTTCGCCGAAGCCATCCATCGAAATGGACAGGCGGAAATCTTCGTCTTTGATGAATTGCAGGCGCTCGCGGTTGAGCAGCGTGGCGTTGGTGACCAGCACTTCGGTCAGGGTCAGACCCGTTGCCTGCGCCAGGGATTTCGCCCGCGCGTGCAGGGCGGGGATCAAATCCCAGTTCATGGTCGGTTCGCCGCCCGCGTATTTGATTTTGACTTCGGGATGCCCGTGCGTTTCCGCCAGCTCAAACAGACGCTCGACCGCCCTCAAGCCTGTTTCCAGGCTCATGCGGCGCACATCCTTGCTGACGAAGCAATGCGCGCAGACCAGGTTGCAGGCGCGGGTGAGGTACAGCCAGGCTTCCAGCGGCGCGGCAGTGTGAACAAACGCGGGAAGCGCGGTTTGGGTAGATACTTCCCGCAGCAGCCCCAACTCGTAGAATTGAGCGATGGCGGTTTGCGCGTCATCATAGGCAATGCCGCTGGCGCGGGACCATTCGGCAGGGTCGCGCGGCTGGGAGAAGAAATCGAGTATCTCTTGCGCGGGGGCGTTGAGGACGAAGAGAGGCGCTTTGGCGTTTGCGACCAGCATGGCGCGCTGGTCATCTTGAAAAGGAATAAGATATTTATGCTCTGTGGTTTGTTTGAGAATTTTGCCCGCCAGCCTGTGTTTGAATTGTAAACTCCCCCTGTCACCATCGCAGCCATAGTCGCAACTACAATCACCATCACAACCAATATCGCATCCGCCACAGTCGCCGTCGCAGCTGCTGGCATATAGCCTTTCAAGACTGGGAGGTTCTTCTTTCTCCACACTGATGGAAAAGGAACAGGCGCAATCGCTGTCACATCCCCCGTTAAAATTGTGACGGGTGTTTTCCAGCGGATGGGAGAACAGAATTTTTGGTTTCATGGGTCACCCCGGATTGTAAAAGAGAACCAACACGACAGAGCGCTGTCATTATAGTCCAAACTGTTCTATGCGCAAGAAACCAAAATCCCCGTTTGGTACCGGGGATTTTGATGCGCGAAATATGTCTATATCAGTTAATTGATGTTATACACCGTTCCGAAGGCTTGTACAAAACCAAGATCAATTCATGGACGTTTTACGCGTTTCTTTCTCCCTCACCCCTTCACCCCTCTCCCACTGGGAGAGGGGACGGGGGTGAGGGAGAGTAACATCAGCAGTTCAATCGGCAAACCACAAGGCGTGATCTCTCATCAGCGTTTGCAGCGCGGAAGGCTTCTTTGAGATTTTTTCGTCCTTCTCCGCTTGCAATACGTAGTTGCCAAAGCGCTTTAATTCGTCAGGGTCGAGGGGTGTAACTGCTTGCAGAAGCGTGTGGCGTCCCTCCCGCAGACCGCGGTGGTCTTCGGCAAAGGTGGCGCTGTAGGTTACACCCAGCATCATGAAGCACGCGGCGTCTTTGAAGTACTCTTCCTTCTTTTCCTTCTTCCATTTAGCCAGCGACACCATGCCGCGCCCCACGTAATACTTGCCAATCTGCGACCATAGTTGCGGGTTCTTCTGCGCCTGGGCTTCGTCAACGAATTTGCCGTTCTTCAGCCAGTATGGTTTGAGAACATCGAGCAGCTCGAATTCTCTGGCGGCTTGTTCCGCGTGATCCATGTCATCGGCGTAATATCCCAGCCAGACGCGGTTGCACATGGCGTCCGCCTGCCTGTATTCGATCTTTGCGCTTTCTGCCTCGTTGGCGACCTTCTTGAAGAGTTTATCGGATTTTTCGAACCAGGCTTTTTTCGTTGCCCAATTTTTTTCGATGCGCAGGCGGTCGCGGTACAGGCAGGCTTGCTCCAGGCTGGCGTCAATCAGGCGGGCGGCTTCACTGAGATTATCGAGGGCAATGTCAATAGCGTCCTGCGCCTCCCGCAGGTACTCCTCCTGATTTGAGGGACCCTGCGCCGAGAAGGCAAAGCGCCGCGCTGCCTCCGCCAGCGCCAGATTGCCAAAGCCGATGCCGCGGCGGTAGCCCACCGCGCCCGCGATGCGGACGGCAAATTGAGCGTGTTTGCGCGCTTCCTCGTACGCGCCTGTGGCGATGAAATGCTGCGCCAGCGAACTGTGACTGAGCGCAATGCGAGGTCCGACTGCCAGTTTGTATCTTAATTGCAGACCATCCCACATATTTTCGAAGGCAGGTTGGAACCTGCCAGCCAGCATTTGGGCATAGCCCATGTCATTGCGCAGAGTAGCCTCTTCATGGTCGAAGTGAATGAAGCGGCAGTAATATAACCCCTGCTTGAAATCTTCGATGGCATCCTCGAATAAACCGCGGATGCGGCGCAGATACGCCCGCTGGCGGTGCGCCAGGCTGAGAGCGGCGTTCTTGAACCACGCCAGCCGCTCATTCACAGACAATTTTTCTGTTTCTTCAATGACTTTTGTGAAAATTTCCTGGGCACGGTCGTAGTCATGCTTATCTCCAAACACCAGCCCTGTCCCCAGCCAGATTTCCAACAAGGCATGCAGGATGGCTTTTCGATCGGTTGAAAGGTTTGGGATGCCATCCAACGTTTTTTCAAACCTGGGAACGTCCTCCCAATAGTTTTGCCCCGTTGCCACCTTGAGCCAGATTTCGTGAATCAACAGCAACCCTTCGATGAAGGGCTTCCAGAAGTTTTCATCTTCTAGGCTGAGCCAGAAATTGGTGAGTTCGATTTGCAGGGGAATCAGAATTTCATCGTTGTTGCTGGTGGCGGCTTCGTGACCGTAGCGGTAGTACATCTTCAGCCCCGCGAAGACGGGATCGTCCTCATGTGCCTTTCTCTTGCCTGCCTTCTCGACCTGGTAGCGCAGACGGTAGTGAACGAACTCCGTTTTCAACTGCTGGCGTTTGATTTCGAGTTCGCGAATCCTGGGAACATAAACTTCAGAAGGTAGAGCAGATTGCTCGGGTTTTTCCGCCGTCAGGCTGGCGAACATGTTCTTCAATTCTTCGTTCTTTTTTCTAATCTCATCCCTATAATACTCGTAGATGGCTTGCGCCGCGGCGTGACGGTCGGCAGCGTCGGCAGCATCTTTGTAAACATACGTGTTGAGCAGGTCATACAATTCGTCATGTAAAAATACGCGTTCATTATCATCGGGAAAGGTCTTGGCAAAGACCCGTGCTTTGAGCGCTTCGAGCGCAGTCTTTGCATCTTTCTCCGAACCGCCGCGAATTTTGGCGAGCAGTTCGGGGCTCATGCCTTTGCGCGTCCGCCCGGCGGCTTTGAGCGTCTCGCCCAGTTCTGGCTCGGAAAGCAGGTAATCAATGATGCTCTGGGCGAAGGTTTCGGATTTCAGCGCCGACAGGTCTTTGAACGCCTGCGGGTTGCGCATGCGCAATTCAAGGAAGATTGCCAGCAGGATCGGGCGTCCCTGGCTCAGGGTATGCAGCTTTTCAATGTCCTCACCTGCAAAGGACATTGCCAGGCCCGTTTCCTTTTCATATCGTTCTGCAACCGCCTGCAGATATTGGCGGCTTTCATCAGGGGTGAAGAAACCCAGCTGGATTGTGGGAATCGGGAATTGTTGAAAGAGCGCCGAAGCGGACGGGCGCCCCGCGAACAGGACCGCGCCTTTCGGCAGGTCAGCGAGCCAACCTTTGAGCCAGTCCCAGGCAGGAGCGAAACGCGCGCCTGTGGAGTAGCCAAACTGCTCGGTCGTATCGAACAGGAGCAATACGCCGCGCTCGGCGCTCATCTTTTTCACGCCGTCGGCGCAATATTTGAGCATGGCGTCCAGGTGTTCGCGGATGGCTTTGCTGTCGCCCGCGGCGCGCGCCGCCTCCAGCCTGCCCCGCGCGGTGATAAAGGGATTGAAATAATGCTCGTTCTCTGTGCCTTTGAAACACTCGAAAATGGCAATTGCCAGCCCTTCGGGCGAGTGCTGGCGGAAGTGATACAGGTCAATCAGGCGGGTGGGCGCGCCGTCGTACTTGCGTTCCAGTTCGAGAATCCGCTGGAGCAGGCGCGTCTTGCCGATGCCGTACTCGCCGCTGAAGAAGGCAAGGTGGAATTTGCCGTCTTCCAGCCAGCCGCGCACGTCTTTTAGAATGGCTTCCCGCCCGATGAATTCTTCAAGTCTTTTGATGGAAAAAGGTTCTGAATACATGTGTCAACTCCCCGTTCCTAGGCGGCGTATTGCGTCTTGCCCAGGTTCGATGAATACAAGGTGTGATCTGATGGCGATCCTTCTTTTGGAAGCATACGTTGATACCATGCTTTTGCGGAAGGGTAGGCTTCCTGCAAATCTTCGCTTACTTTTGTTAGTTGAACGAAATAATTGCTATACTGTTCTTTTCGCGCCAGCCACTTACGGATGGGGTGTGTCACCGATGGATTGAGTTGATAGCCTTTCCCTTCATAACGCAGGAGTCCGCTCGCCAGCAGCAGCGCGACCAGTTCATTGGTCTTTGCCCGCCGTTCAGGGTCGTCAGGGAAGAGATACGCTTCGACATCTGGAATGCGGAAGGGAATATCCACGAGCGATAATTTTTCGATTTGAGAGCGGGTTTGCGAGTATTTTTTCTCCTCCCGTTCAGGTTCTGGCAGGGTATCCTTGATCATGATGTCTATCGCCTCATCCAAGGCGTCAGTCAGCGATTTCTTTTCGGATTCCGCCATCACGCGCGCGATGAGCGGATAGCCGCAACTCAGCTCTGCGATTTCGTCATATTCGGATTCATCCCGCTTCGATTTGCCTGCTTTTTCGAGTCTCACCAATTGATCTTTTACATTATCTTTATCAAGAGGATCAAGGGTGAGAATTTCAGCCGTTTGCAGTTCGGGGCTGGACCAGATGGGGCGTTTGCCGCGCCCCGACAAAATAAGGAAGACGCGCTCAGAGGCAAGCAGCGGGGCAAAAATGTATTTTTCGATCTCGACGCGCACCTCTTCGGGACATTCATAGACCGAATCCACCAGCAGGACAGGAACGGTTTTAGTGGTACGGTACGCTAACCCGCGCGCGAAATAGTCCTTTTGAAAACTGAGGTCATCGGATTCGATAAAGTCAATTTCAAGATAGCGAGCGAGACGGTTCAATACATCGGGAATATCCTGCCGTTCAAACGCTCGTTCTGAATTGAGCCTTATGTTTTCTTTCTCTTTGAATTCATCGGCAGAATAAGGAAAAAGACCGATCAAAAAAGGACGGATTTCGCTTTGCTCATGAAGGCGGCGGTAGAGTTCAAGTAAAAATGCGCTCTTGCCGCTGCCGCGCGCCCCCTCGAAGATTACGGCGCCTCGGCTTTTTTCTTTCAGGATCGTGAGTACGCGTTCGAATTCCGAGTCCCGATCCGTGAACTCGGCGGAATGGAATACATTATATGGCTGTGACATACGATGGCTCCCTTATGGAAGATAAATCCTTTGGCAAAATCTCTTTTTTATTGGATTTAATGATATTTTGAAGTAATTCTCTGCTTTTTAGAATAATCTGGCGCGGCAGTTTTTCTTTTTCCCCCAATTGACGGGCAAGGGTCAACTCGACGTTGCGCAGGTCGGGCGCGCTGACGGCGTCCAGGCTGTCGAAGGCGCCGCGGGTGGCGACAAAGACGCGGCGGCGGACGACTTCCGCCAGCAGGTTGTCATCCCAGGTGAGCGCGGCGGCGCGCAAAACGCCCTGTTCGGTCAGGGCGGGCGCGTCGGATATGTCCATGGGCAGGAAAAACTTGAGGTAAATGTTTTTCCTGTTCCAGTCTTCTAAAACCTTCAAGAACGGTTCGATCCATGCCAGCAACGCCTGTGAATCGTGCGTTTCCATAAATCCGTCCAGCCCATCTACCAGAATGTGGATGGATTTTGCGCCAAAGGCATCGGTCAGCAGGGTGAAGCAGTCTTCCAGAGCGAGAAAGTTGGGGAACGCGGATTCTTTTTCCAGGTCGCGAGCCAGCTGGCGGTGCGCGCCGCCCAATTCCGGGAGGTTGGAAAAGGCGGGGGCGCTGAGAGCCTGTTCGAGGTCCGAAAGGAAGCGGGATTCGGTCAGGGCGCGGAGATTAAAGTCCAGCCCGAAGGGTACATCCAGCAGCAGGGTCTTAATCGTTCGTTTTATCTGGGGCGTTAAAGCAAAAAACAGATCGGGGTAGGAAACCAGGTACATGAACGCGGCGCGCGCGATGGCGCGTTGAATTCCCTGAAAGTGAAAGTGGGGCGCATTGGAATAGGTTTCGGGGGTGTAGGTGAGGGGGAATTTGAGACCGCGGCTATCCGTGTAGAAATTTTCCGCGTACATTCTCAGCGCACTCTTGCCGCCGCCAGGCTGGGCGAAGATGGCAACGGGCTGGTCGGAGAGGGCAATTTGGACGGCTTGAGGGATGACCAGATATTCCTGCAGATGAGCATCTTTCGTGCTGTCCAGATATTCGAAGGGGTCAAAGGCGAATCCGAAGGCGGCAAGCCCTCTTGCGGCAGGTTCCATTGTGATGTTTTCCCTTGATTGCGGCGGTTAGAAGTCAAAATTGCATAGGAGGCACTCTCTTGCGCCGCCAGCGACGTTAGCCTGTCCTGGACGGACAGTACAGGGAGAACGCCGCTGCGCACATAGCATCAGGTTTTCAACCGCATTGAACGGGAACTTCCTTTCCAACAATTGCATGTGTGGGTTATTCGACGGTAGGATTGTAAAACCATGTTTACGAATTGCAAATGCTTTGTGTGTCAATTTCCTCTTCCAGTTCACTTGCGGTTATCTCACAGTTTTCTCACGCTTCAGCGTGGAGCAACTCAAGCCCTTTGCCGTGATGGGTGATGAGATAAATCGGCTCTTTGGGGTTCGGCTCGATTTTTTGCCGTACCCGCCAGAGCAGGGTGTCCATGGCGGCGCGCCAGGTGTCTTTGGCAGTCCATGCGTCATCTCCCTTGTCTGGCACGGTTTCCAGTTCTTTGTAGGCGTAATAATACAACTCTTCCAGGGAGCCAATCTTTCCAGGGCGGAGCGCCAGATATTCCAGGATGCGAAATTCGGGCGCGGAGCCGAAGCGAACGCATTTCCTGCCCAGCCAGATTTCGCGCCGTTGGCGGTCGAGCCGCAGGGGGGCAGGGTGCTGGCGGATGAACTCGCGCGTCTGGGCGGCGCTCAGGCGTTTGCTTTGCTGCTGGTATTCGGCGAGGAGCGGGGCGGTAAACGCCAGCCAGGCGCGAGGCGAATCGCCGCCGTATTCCCCCAGCCACCGCAAGAATTCGCCGCTCTCGCACAGCGCCTCCAGCGTGACCTTTTTGCTGGAAGAGAGCGCATACGTTATCCGTTTTTCCAGCATGGCTTGCAGGTCTTCTGCCGACCAGGTCAACGGCACTTCTTCGGCCCGATACCGCTCCACACCGCTGGTTTTGTGCAGGATATTTTTGAAAGAAACGGGAATGAAGAACTTAAAGGCGACGCTTGGCAGGTCGAAGAAGACCAGCGTGGAAAGGACCGCCTCCAGCAGCGCCTGGACCTGTTCGCCCGTCTGACGCGGGGTCCAACGCTCGAGCCCGTCTATCGCCAGCCACAGCTGTTCATACTTCGCGGCGCGCAGAATCATTAACAGCAGGCGGATTTGATCCCGCAGGCTGGCTTGTTCCGTGACGACCGCAGGAAAGGGCTGCTCCAGAAGTTTCAGGTACCACTGTGTTTCTGCGGCAGAGAGATTATCTGTTTGACTCTGAATGTAGAAAGCGGGGTCGAAGGGCAGGTAATTTTTCAGAAACCACTGCAGGGCGGATGCAATGTGACTCGACGGTTCTCCCAGCCGTTCGGGCAGGCTGCCCTCCAAAATCAGCCCTTCCAGACAGGCGCGCACCGCCTGCTGCATGGCTTGCTGGGCAAGCGCCGTCCCAGAAGCGGAGTTTTCAAGGATGGGTTCGGGAAGCCAGAGCGCGGTAAAAACGTTTTCCTGCTTTTCCCTTTTCAGCGCCAGCCGCATGGCGGTCTTGCCGCTGCCCGTTTCTCCATAAAGAATGGTTGAATGTCCCTCTTTGAGACGCTCGAAGGCGGGCAGGGGGATGAACACGTCGCCCAGCCAGGGCTCATTTTCCGCTTTGAGCGTTTTGAACAGGGATTCGGGGGAGGGGGCGTTTTTCATGCAAGGGCAAGCAAATCTTCGATATGCAGCGGTTCGTCAGGGGGATATTTTTCCACGTGTTGGAGCAGTAATTTTTGCCCCAATCTTACCATTTTGCCTGGTGAGCCAGCGGCTTTGCGGGCGAGGAGGAGGTCAGCGGATTCTTCTTCAGGATGCGGAGCGAACAAACTTTCCAGCGCTTCCACTTCTCCGTTTGAGCATATCTGCACTCGTTGCTGGCATTGTTTTGCAAGTTTCTCTTCCGAAATCCGCTGGGGATTACTGTCCGAAATCATGAAATGAACCAGTGTCCAGCCATGCGCCTTTAACCACTCGGCTTCGCCATCCAGCGCTTGGTGCGTTGCAGGAAGCATCTCTCCGCTGGCGGCAAAATTCAAATCCACCGAAGAGACCAATGCCAGCGTGAATTGCTGTTTGGATAAAGGTCTCAATTCAATCAGGGCAGGGGCTTCTTCCTTGCGCAGGTCGTTCGCTTCTACATTTTCCAGCCACGCTGCCACATGTTCGAGAAATTTTTGTGTGCTTTTTTCTTCCTTTTCGGTGATTTCTTTCTTCCTGCTGCCTAAAATTTGCTCCAGGCTGCGGACGATGGCAAAGGGCGAACCGCCATGCCAGCGCAGCAGGCGTCCCGCCAGCCCGCGCTGTGATTTTCCGAGAGAATAGTATGTTGCAGGCGCATCCGCCAACGTCCAGGCCCAGCCTTCCGCCAGGGCGTGCAGAAACAGAGTGCGCGGTTGTTCCACGCCAAAGTTGGCGATCATGGATGGGGGCAGCGCTGCCACAAAGGTCTTGTCTTTGATTTTTGGCGGAAGATTCCTGGCGTACCCAAATAAAGCCGCGCCAACATCCCAGGAATTTGAAAAGGCGAAATTCTGGGTGGAGTGTTCAAAAGCAGGGAACGAAAAACCCGCAGGAACCTGCTCGATCAACAATTTTTCATCTTTGGGCGTCGAAGTGTAAGGGTTGCCTGCATCCGCAAAGGGTGAACAGCGCAGACCTTGCTTTTCCAGCCAGGCGGCAAGGCGCGCCTCCGCGCGCGATGGAACGGTGGAAAAGCGGAATTGGCTTTGCAGCGGGAAACTTTCTGTATCGGGAAAGCCCAACTCCTCCTTGAGCAGGATGATTTCCTGCAGAAATTCATCTTTGTATTTTTCAGGGATTTCCTTTTTCAAATCATCAGGAAGGTTGCTCGCTATCTGCTTTGCGACACCAATGCTTTCAGGGTATTTTTTGATGATGGAAAGCAAAACATCTGGATGGTGTTCAAAAACAGATGACAATTGCTTTATCCTGGAATCTGATATTCCTATGCTTTCAAAAAACCAAAGATTATGAATTTGATCTGAAAATTCCTCAAAGCATTCGATGATTTTCAACCTGCCTTCTGGAGAAAATTCCATTTCGATCCGTCTTGCAACGCCGATGCTTTCAGGGTATTCCTTGAGCATGGAAAGCAACTCTTGGGCATCGTTTTCAAGGGCTTTTTGCAGCTGCTTTACTATGGAAATTGGCTTGCTTTCTTTATCCTCAAAAATTCTCTCGCAGATATGGAGAAGAAGATTGACTCCTTTCTTTACTTCTTCCAGTGTCTTATTTGCAATTGCATCCCACAAGTCCTTTTCTACGAACGTAGCATATTTGTCGCGGAATTGACTTTGCAGCGCTCTGTCCCATTCATTCCAGTCGTCGGTCAACTCCCAGTGGTCCTTCAAGGTTTTTGAAAAATTCTCTTTTGCCTCGGTTTCTAATTTGGATATGACTTGTTCAACCTGCTTTATCTTTTGCCGCTTTTTCTCTTCTTCCAACTGCTTGACTCCTACAAATACCGCAGTAATCAGTGAAACAATGGTACTGCCCGCATCCAAAAAGTTCTTTTTCCAGCCACGTATTTGCGAGTCCTTCCTACTTTCAATCCTTATCGCCCAATTTGAAGTATCTAACTTATTTCCGCCAGAATTTAGAGTAAGTTCTATAGATCGAGAGCCTGTTGTTGGGCGTTCATCCGCTATAACCAATAACGTGACAGCATTGGAGCTTTTACTTAATTTGAAGGCTAATATGTCATTCCAGACTAAAGGCTCCCCCGATTGCGGTTTGAGGGCGAACAGAAGCCCATCAGCGGAAATTTCCAGATCCATGCAATTGACCGTCCCTGTTGCCCAGAGATGAATTTCAGACGGCTCCGCGTCATCGAAAGAAATTTGAAGAGGATATTCAGCGTGAATTTGAAAAGCGCCCGGAGGTGTTGCCTTAATGACACTCTTTTTTAAACTCGATGTAGAAAGTGTTGACTGTGCCCAGGATGTGTCAAAGAGAAAAAGCAAAATAATTACCGCCGGGGCAATGATCCAGCGGTAATCCCGCCAAACTTCCCCCTTGCGATAGTCCTGTTTCGTGTTCTTTTTATTTTGCTTATCATTTTGATTTTGCTTCCTCTCTTGTTGGAAGCGACTGCGAAAAGCAAGGAAAACAAGAATAAGCCATATTGCAAGAACAAACAAATTGGTCTGCAACAAATTGAAAACGGCATCTTCCCAGAGCGCCTCTGCGTCGTACCTAAAGAGCCAGTTGAAGATGCCCATCAGCAGGAAGGCTAACGCGGGGGCAATGCCTACCTGCCATCCGTATCCAACCCAATAATTCCATAAACTGAAAAGTGCGGGCATGCCAAGTCCGCCAGCGATGAGCAAAATCGGTATCCAGTGATCCCTCCAAAAGGCGGGAAATATCAGAGCAATCGCAGCGACAGCGCTGCCAATCAGCCCCAGAAAAATGATCTGGGAACGATAATCGGATAAACGAGACTTTACCCCGCTGGATTGATAATCTTCGTTTGCCATGGCGCCAACCCTCACTGATGACCCGTAGAGTGGAACGACAGGGTCATTATACAACAAGGCTTGCGTCCTTTCATCGGTTATTGCAGATTCACGATGGTCATACTATATCAATGACGATGAATATGTCGTCTTCATTCCTCTGACTACTTTCTCACCTTTTCCTTTCAGGTGTTTCGGATAAGACAAAAGTATCATGCCTTCGCGAAAACATTTTAGGATCCCCTCAACACTTGACGAGAATGATACTTTGTTCTGCCAGCTGCCCACCTGTACTTTCATGTGCAGGCGATTATCAAAGTGGAAATCAACAAAATCGCTGCCATATATAGGCAAGAGTGTCTAAAAAAGCAGGGTTTCAACACATATACAGGCTGCCATTATCCCCGATTAAGTATCTAACTCGACAACTTTTTGACGTCAATTTTGTATAAAGTTCGTTTTCCACGCAACCGTCTCGGATTTTACGAGAACTTGTCTCAAAAATACCCTGTCACTCTGAGGGAGCGGTGATTGTGACCGAAGAGTCTCTTTTTTGGGCTGTAGCGACCCTTCGCTGCGCTCAGGGTGAAATTTTTGAGATGACTTGGAATAACGCTGATGTTTGTTTTTCGAAAGAATCCGCACAATTCGCCCGATCGGCATAACCCGCGTTGATGGTCTCGAATTTACACGCGGAGAACTCGATAAAAAAACCCGCGCACAAGCCGTCCAGCCGCTTGTGCGCGGGTTGACTGTCTGCTTCTTCTCACTCCCTGAAAATCCTCACATGCCGCCTCGGCTCCTTCCCATAGGAGTGGCTGACCAACTCCGCCTGGCGCGCCATTTCGTGCTGCAATCTCCGCACGAGTGACGGACCCGGGGGCAAATCCACCCAGCGTTCGCCGTTGAGGACTGCCGCAATCGCTCTTTGCGTTTCATTGCGGATGTCGTCCATATTGTCGCGCAGGGGGGCGGCGCTCAGGTTATACAAATCGCCGAGGAACTGCTCTACCTGCGCCACCGTGTTGGCGCGCAAAACATAAATCGGCATGCCGCGCTGTTCGGCTTCGATCACCGTCTGCTGGCGGTTGCGGTAATACGTCCGCAGGGTCACCAGCGCGTCGGCTTCCTCCACGTCGCGCACGATGATGGCAGGCACGCCAAGCCGCTTGGCGGCTTGCTGCAGACGGTTGCGTGCCACGCCATACGGATAGACCTTCACCGGTTGAAGCGCCGCGCCCACCGATGACGGACCCGCCCTGGGGGGTTGATGCGTTTCTTCGGAAGCCGAAGCAGGCTTGAGCGGAGTCTGATCGAGCGGAGTCGCCCGTCCGCGGCGAGCCGGTTTGGTGGTCTCCTTCGCATCCACGCGCGACGAGGAAACTGCCTCCGCTTTCTCGATCCGGATTCTTCCCTCTTCATCGCGTGTACGAATCTCAGGCGGGATGGGGTAGCCGCGCAGCAGCGCATCTACCGACGCCATGATGTCGAGATGCACGGCGAAGCGGTCGCGGTTTTGGATTTCGATGAGCACGTCGAAGGTGGGCGGGGCGCGTCTTTCGAGGACCGTTTTCTGGGTGCCGCGCCGACGCGCTTCCTCATCCGAAAGCGTCACCGCTTCGATGCCGCCGACGAGGTCGCTGAGGGTGGGGTTGAGGAGCAGGTTGTCGAGCGTCTGACCGTGCGCCGTGCCGATGAGTTGCACGCCGCGCTCGGCGATGGTGCGCGCGGCGAGGGCTTCGAGTTCGCGCCCGATTTCATCAATGACGATGACTTCGGGGTTATGGTTTTCGACGGCTTCGATCATGACCTCGTGCTGGAGCATGGGTTCGCGCACCTGCATACGGCGCGCCTTGCCCACGGCAGGATGCGGCACATCGCCGTCGCCGCCGATTTCGTTGGAGGTATCCACGATGACCACGCGTTTGGTTTCGGCAAGAATGCGCGCGGCTTCACGGAGCAGCGTGGTCTTGCCCACGCCGGGGCGACCAAGGATGAGCACGGATTTGCCCGACTCGATGATGTCCTGGATGATGTCCACCGTGCCGTAGACGGCGCGCCCGACGCGCAGGGTGAGCCCGACGATGTGTCCGCGCCGGTTGCGAATGGCGGAGATGCGATGCAGGGTGCGCTCGATGCCGGCGCGGTTGTCCGCGTCGAACTCGCCGGTGCGTTCGTCCACGTAGTCAATTTCTTCGCGGGTGATTTCGGTGTCGCGCAGGTTGACTTCGCCGTCCACGAAGCGGACCGTGGGGATGCGCCCCAAGTCCAGAATGATCTCGAGCAGGTTCTCGCTGTTGTCCGCCTTTTCCACCGCGCGGCGGATATCGAGGGGCAGCACATCGAGGAGAGCGTCGAGGTCGTCGGTGATTTTGAGTTGTTGAGTCATATGATCAGTAATGGGTCGTTGGGAAGGGGGGATTCGAGTACTTGCGCCGCCGAAGGTCCCTCGCTCCGCGGCTTACAGAGATCTAGATGCGGTTGAACATGGAAAAGTTCCTGTCTGTTGGGGTGTTTCAGGCTTCCCATTCCATATCTATTATACGGGAAACGGGCTGTCTCCGCATTGGAAAGTGGTTGTAAAAACCGCCTGCTTTTCGGCATCGGGTGAGACGATCCGCCGGACGGGAAGCCCGATTCGTTTGGGGAGAGGGGTTGTATGTTCGGTCGTCGAGGGGTTCCTGTATGTCTTCTCCCGAGGGGCGGCATGATGAGCCCGGCGAAGATATTTCTCGTGGTGGAGAAGATGAGCCGTTGGCGCTTCGCGGTTCCTCCGTGTGAGGTATCGTCAGATAATCTTCAAATTCGCCAGGCTTGCCGATAAACGTTTGATGCCAACGCTGTTGAACACCACGTCCACGATCTCATCATCATCCTGAACGCGGGTATCGAGGACAATCCCTTCGCCCCACACCGGGTGCCGGACGCGGGTGCCGGCGCGGTACACGGCGTCTCGAACGGGAGCAGGCTTGCCCGGCGTCCGAGGCGAAAGCCATTTCGTTGCGGGCGCGCTTCCTTTCAGATCTTTGCCGGTGCGTGTCTTTCCAGACAACAAATCGGCGGGGATGTCGTCTAGGAAGCGCGAGGGGTAGGTCTCTTCGAACGAGCCGCGCCCGCCGCGTTGAATGGCGCGGACGAGGTAAAGTTTGTCTTTGGCGCGGGTAATGCCCACATAGAAGAGGCGGCGTTCCTCCTCCATTTGTTCGGGTTCGTCGAAGGAGCGGCTGTGGGGCAGAATACCGTCATCGAGACCGATGATGAAAACCGCGCCGAATTCGAGCCCTTTGGCGGCGTGCAGGGTGAGCAGGGTAGGGACGTTGCCTTCGGTGATGGTGTCCTGATCGGAGACGAGGGCGATGTTTTCGAGAAATTCGTCGAGTGTGCGGGTGGCGTATTCTTCGGCGAGGCGTTTGAGCTCGAGGACGTTTTCCCAGCGGTCTTCGCCTTCTTCGGATTCGTCGTCAATGTATTCTTTGTAGTTGAGGTCGCGGACGATGCGGTCGAAGAGTTCGGGGAGGGTGAGGGTTTGTGACGCGATGCGCCAGGCGGCGAGCAAGCCGCCAAAGTCGGCGAGGGAGAGGGCGGCGCGGCCGGTAAAGGATGACCAGTAAGGCGAGTCGGCGCCGCGGGCGAGGTCGAGCAAAACTTCGCCGGGTTGCAGTCCGTTCTGGCGGGCGACGAGGTGAAGCGTTGTGAGTGTCTTCTCGCCGATGCCGCGCGGCGGGACGTTGATGACGCGATCGAGGCTGGTTTCGTCGGCGGGGTTGTGGATGAGGCGCAGGAAGGCGATGATGTCTTTGACTTCGCGGCGCCCGTAGAAGCGCTGTGCGCCGACGAGGCGATAGGGGAGCCGCGCCTGCAGGAAGGCTTCTTCGATGAGGCGGGACATGGCGTTGGTGCGGTACATCACCGCGCACTCGCCCGGCTCGAATTGCCGCGAGGCGACGAGTTGCGCGATGGTATCTACTACAAAGGAAGCCTCCGCGTAGTCGTCGGGCGCTTCGTAATAGAAGATTTTCTCGCCGGCGCCCCGTTCGGTGAAGAGTTGTTTGCGGCGGCGGTTTTGGGCGCGGTTGATAACGCCCATGGCAGCATTGAGGATGTTCTGGCGTGAGCGGTAATTCTGTTCGAGCAAAATGGTCTGTGCTTCGGGGAAGTCCTGCTCGAAACGGCGAATGTTGCGCCAGTCTGCGCCGCGCCAGGCATAGATGGATTGATCCGGATCGCCCACGCAAAAGATGTTTTTATGGTGCGAAGCCAGTTCCTTCACCAGTGCATACTGCGCCAGGTTGGTGTCCTGAAATTCGTCTACCAGCACATGACGGAAACGCTGAGCGTATTTATCGCGCACGGAGGGGGTGTCTGCCAGCAGGCGTGCGGTGTAGAGCAGAATATCGTCGAAATCCACCGCATTGCTGGCAACCAGCCGTTTCTGGTATTCGGCGTACACGCGCTTCACCACTTCGTCCTTGTAGGTGACGATCGGGTAATTCTCCGCATCGATCAGTTCGTTCTTGGCGCGCGAGATGGCGGCATGCACACTGGCGGGGCGGTATAACTTCTCGTTGATGTTCAAATCACGGATGACATTCTTGACGATGCGTTCCTGGTCGTCCGAATCGAAGATGACGAAATTCGACTGGATGGGGAGGTGATCGGCTTCACGGCGCAGCAGGCGAGCGCAGATGGAATGAAACGTGCCGAGCATGATCCCGTCGGTCGCCTGATCGGGGAGCAGTTTGTGAACGCGCTCCTGCATTTCCTTTGCGGCTTTGTTGGTGAAGGTGACGGCGAGGATCTGCCACGGGCGGACGCCCTCCTCCGCGATCAGGTAGGCGATGCGCTGAGTCAACACCCGCGTCTTGCCGGACCCCGGTCCTGCCACGACCAAAACAGGTCCATTCCCCGCTGTGACCGCCGCGCGTTGTTGTGGGTTGAGTTTGTCCAGAAAGTCCATAGAAAAATAGAAAGTAGAGAGTAGTGTAACACGAACCTACTCTCTACTTCGTGCAGACACAGGGAGGCTCTTACAGTTGTGAAGTGCAGTTCGGGCAGCGCGTGGCTTTGAGCGGAATCGCGCTGAAGCAGTAGGGGCACTCTTTGGTGGTCGGTTCGGCTGGGGCGGCGGGAGCGGGTTTCTTCATTTTGTTCATCGCCCGCACCAGCAGGAAGATGACGAAGGCAACGATGATGAAATCCACAACCGCCTGGATGAACGCGCCGTAGGCAATGACCGCCTCTCCGACCGCCACGGACAGCCCGCTAAAGTCGAGCCCGCCCAGGAGAAGCCCGATCAGCGGCATCAGAATGTCGTTCACGAGTGAAGCGATGATCTTTCCGAACGCCCCGCCGATGATCACGGCAATTGCCAGGTCCATCACATTGCCGCGCATGGCAAATTCCTTGAATTCCTTGAGCATGTATGCCTCCTCTTCCGATGAAAAATGGATGAAACGAAAGTATTCTACCGTTGGGATGAGGGGATGTCAACGAAAGCGGGAATCTTCTGAGTACGACCGCATGTTCCTCTCGCAGGTTGGGGGGCGCGGTCGCGTCCGTTCCGGGATGTAAAATAGACTTCTTGCAAGCGTGCGCCAGAGGGCGCACGGTACGCCTTCGTGTAAGAGACGTTCTCCCCTGGCGCTTGCCCGGCAGGGCAAGTGTAACGTCAACTGACTTATGCAAGAGATCTAATGAGTAAATCACGGAAACCTCGCGTAGTGTGCGCTCTTTGCGCGGCACGCAAAACTGGCGTTAGACACGCTTCAACGTCGCCAATTACGCGCTTTTATGAAGTTTCAGGCGTCGGGTCATGTGTCATTTGTCATGACCTGCTCTGCTATAATCCATCCTATGATTCTCGTCACCGGCGCAACCGGCTTCATCGGGCGTGTGCTTGTCCGTCAACTCACTGAAACGGGACAGCAGGTGCGCGTGTTGCTTCGCCCCTCCCCTCACTCGCCGCGCCTGCCGAAAGGCGTTCCTGTGGAGGTGGCGGTCGTTTCGCTGAACGACGAGCGCGGTCTGCGTGCCGCCCTGCGCGGCGTGCGTCACATTTACCACCTTGCCAGCGCCGCGTCGCAGGGACGCGGCGGCAGCCTGTTCGCCACCGACATCGAAGGGACGCGTACCCTCGCCCAGGTCGCGGCGGAAGCGGAGATCGAACGCTTCGTTTTCCTCAGCCACCTCGGCGCAGATCGCGCCTCCGCCTTCCCGGTTCACAAATCCAAGGGGATTGCCGAGGAACACATCCGCAAGAGCGGAGTTCCACACACCATCATCCGTTCGTCCATCGTCTTCGGTCCCGAAGACGGCTTTACCACCTCGCTGGCGGAAGTCCTGCGTTACGCTCCCGGCATTCTGCCCATCCCCGGCAACGGCCGCACCCTGCTTCAACCGCTTTGGGTCGAAGACCTCGTCACCTGCCTGATTTGGACATTGCAAACCCCCCAAGCGGTCAACCAGACCTACGAGATCGGCGGCGGCGAATACTTTACCCTGCGCCAAATTTTCGAAATCGTCATGAACGTCACACACACGCGCCGCCTGCTTGTGCCGACGGCTCTTCCCTACATGCGCGTACTCTTCGTCCTGCTCGATTCGTTCGCGCGCCGCATCGGAGCGTCCACCTACTGGCTGGATTACGTTGCCGTTAACCGCACCTGCCCCGTGGACAACCTGCCGCGCGCCTTCGGATTGATGCCCGCGCGTTTCGCCTATCGCCTGAACTACCTGGAACGCAAGCCGTTCCTGCAAAGGCTTCAGGAAGCCCTCCGCTTCCCGCGCTGACCCGAACCTCAGAATGGCTCCAACAGACCCATGCCCGACTCTGTCATCAAACTGCTCGAAACACCCGAAGAAATGACCCTCGTCGAGGCGCTGCAACGCGCCGTCTGGCCCGGCAGCGAAACCGACATCGTCCCCGCCCACGTTTTCATCACCGCTGTCCATAACGGCGGGCTCGTCCTCGGCGCCTTCCAAAACGAAGAACTCGTCGGCTTCGTCTTTGGTTTTCCCGGCCTCGATTTCACCCCCGACGGTCCGCGCCCCAAACACTGCTCTCACATGATGGGCGTCAAGCCCGGCTTGCGCGATTCCGGCATCGGCTTTGCGTTGAAGCGGGCGCAGTGGCAGATGGTTCGCAAACAGGGCATTGACCATATCACATGGACCTACGACCCGCTCCTCAGTCGCAACGCCAACCTCAACATTGCCAAACTCGGCGCGGTCTGCAACACCTATCGGCGTTCCGAATACGGCGACATGCGCGACGGCCTCAACGCCGGACTACCCTCCGACCGTTTTCAGGTGGACTGGTGGGTCAACACCCGCCGCGTCGAACGGCGACTGGGCAAACACCCGCGCAGACCATTGAAACTGGAAGACTTCTCCAAAGCCGACCTGCACCCCCTCTACACGCCCCAACGCGGCACCTTCAACCTGCTTCGCCCTCCCGAGCATTTTGCCCCGCTGGAAGGACGTCTCCTGCTGGCTGAAATCCCGCCCGACTTCGGCGCCGTGAAGGAAGCCGATTTTGCCCTTGCCCGCGACTGGCGTTTTTTCTCTCGCGAAGTCTTCGAAACCGCCTTCGCCGCCGGTTACATCGTCACCGACTTTGTATTCGACAGCGGACGCAGTCTTTACGTGCTTGCCAATGGAGAAAGCATGCTGGAATAGTAACCAACCCGATGAGACTCCGTCTTATTAGCGCATGAAGAATCCGAGACCCGATATCGAACACTGGTGGGCGGTGGAGGCGATGATCGCCTCGTATAATCACGTTTACCAGGTCACCTACAAGACGAAATACGAAGTTCGCGGACCGATCGGGGTGTCCAATTACGAGGGCGCGCCGATTGCATCCTTCCAATATGAATTCCTTGCCCTCAGCGCGAACGCTCAAGCCGTGATGGATGCGGTGCTGGCGTATCCGGTCCCCGACGACAAACACTACATCCTCGACGTTTTCCATCTCGCCCCGTCCAACCCGTCCCTGAAGGAACAATACACCAAGTTCGCGCACGAATTTGTGCGCACAGGTCCCATTCTGGGGCTCGACCTGCCCGCCAGGGCGCCTACCCTCCCGACCAACGTGTTCAAAGCCACTACCATTCAGCAGGCGGAAACCGCCAACCATAACCTGACCACCGAAGGCGAGCGCATCTACATACAAACCCTGCGCGACAAGCACATTCATTCGTTTTACGTGGAGCATGAAGGCGAAGCGGTGGGATGGCTGCAACTTGTGACCGTCTATGACAAGGTGGGATATATCAACCAGCTCTACGTCCTCAAAAATTACCGCAACCGCAGGTACGGCACGGCGCTTGTCCAGCGTGCGCATGCGCAGGCGGTTGAACTGGGAATGAGGCGAATGGTGGCGGTCCCCTCCGATATGGCAATGCCGCTGTACCGCCGCATGGGTTACAGACCGTTGCTGTATTTCTCTGCATTCCAGCCGAACGGCGGTGCTTGTGAATAAATTGCGCCTGGGCGTTATCCTGCCGGATCACAACGTCCCCGCCTGGATCCGATCGATGCTGGAGGAGATCAAAGGCTCGTCTTATGCCGAGGTGACCGCCCTGGCGTTCGCCGATCGTTCCGATGTGAAAGCCCCCAACAAACAATACCAATGGCAGCTCAATCTCGATAAGCGAATCTTTCATCCCGAACCCGACCCGTGGGAACTGAGCGACATCCGCAGATTCCTGTTCAACACGCAAGTCCTGGGAATGAATCTGCACGAACGCGTGGCGCGCCTGAAATCCATGCGCATTGACCTGATTCTCAATCTGAGCCTGGAGGACGTTCACTCGTCCCTGCTGAATGTGGCGCGTTTCGGGGCGTGGTCTTTGCGTTGTAACGATATGCGCGTGACCATGGGGAGTGAGATCGGCTGGCTGGAAATTCTGAACGATATTCCCGTGATGCGCTGCGATATCGAAATTCGGCGCGAGTCGAACACGCGGGTCTTCCCGGGTTCGACGCTTGCCGTCAATCGTTCCTCGATCTCCTCGAACCAGAAATCCTTTTTCTGGAGGGCGTCGCAAGTCGTGCCGCGCGCGCTCGCTTTGCTGCGTACAATCGGCGAGTCTGAATTCTTTGCAAGAACGGTTCCCGCCGCTCCCGCACAACCTGCCGTGATGCCGACGATGGCGCAGTCTGCGGTGCTGGCGCAAAAGCAGGCGTTGCACACCTATGAGAACAAGGTCCGCCGCCGCATCGTTCATCAGCCGTGGGCGCTTGCGGCGGGAATATTTCCAGAGACGGAGAAGTTCGAGTGGAGCAGACTCAGGCTCAAAATCCCGCCGGACGGCGTGTTTTGGGCTGACCCGTTTCCTCTGAAAAAGCAGGAAACATCCTTTCTGTTCTTCGAGGAGTTTTCATACAAGACTCAACGCGGACATATCTCATTTGCCCAGGTGAACGCGGATGGAAGCATCGGCGAACCACAGATCGCGCTGCAGCGTCCGTATCATCTTTCATACCCTTTCCTCTTCGAGCATCGCGGTGAGTTCTACATGATTCCCGAAACGGCGGAGAATCGGACAATCGAGGCGTATCGCTGTGTGCGCTTTCCCGATCGGTGGGAATTTCACTCGACGCTCATGTCCGGTGTGCGGGCGGTGGACGCCACGCTCGTGGAACATTCCATGCGCTGGTGGATGTTCGTGAATATGGCGGACAAGGGCGGCTCCACCTGGGACGAACTCCACCTCTTTTATGCGGATGACCCGCTCTCCTCGAACTGGACTCCGCACCCGCGCAACCCGGTGATTTCGGACGTGCGTTCTGCACGTCCGGCCGGGCGCGTCTTCCGCCGGGATGGCAGGCTCATCCGCCCCTCGCAGGATTCTTCGCTGAGATACGGTTACGCCGTCAACCTGAACCATATTACGCAGTTAACGATCCACGAATACGAGGAGAAATTCATCGAGCGCATCGAACCACCGACCGAAAGCATCATGGCAGTGCACACCTATAACACTTCCGGCGACCTGGTGGTGGTGGATGTGTTGCTGAAAAAATAAAATCTTTCCGCCGATATCTCCCAACTCCATTAACACCAAGACGCCGCATAAACGGCGTCTTGGTATGTTGCGTGGAAGGAGAACGGTGAATTCTTGGAATCAACTCATATATCGGTTGTTCCCATTGTTCTGCCCCTGGGCGTTCATACCGATGGGATGATAGGTCGGTTCATTATAGACGGGGCGGTTGACCGATGCGGCGGGCTTGGGGGCGGGGCGCGGGAACGGCTGGCTGGGGGCGCGGTATGTGTCGTTGTTCGGACGGTAAGCGGGCTTGTTCTGATATTGTGACTGATACTCCTCCGCCATCGAGAACAGGCGGTCACCCGCCACCGAAAACGTATTGATGAGCAGGACGCGAATGGCAAGCACCATGATTGCCACCAGGATCGGCACCGCCTTGGTCATGGTGGCATGTCCGAGGAGAATGCTGCCTTCGGCATTGGTCTTCATGATCGCCACCGAAACCCCCCACCAGGTCAATGAAGCGTTGAACGCCGCGGCAAGGAACCAGGCGCCAAAGAGATACCAGATCTCCACCGGTTCGTCCTGCCCCTTTTCGGGGGTGAAGATGCGGGCGATTCCTGCAAAGTCAATGCCGCAAAAAGCGATGGCTAACATGGTGGACCATTTGAACGGTCCGAAGGACAGGTCGCCCAGGATGTCGTGAAGGGCAAACGATGTGCTGGAAAAATTGAACGCCTCGAAACCCAGCAGGGCAAAAAAGATGATCCCGCCAAACATCAAGCCGCGCTTCAAAGCAATCCTGTGAAGTAGGGGATTAAGGGTTGCAGAACGGTTCATTTGAGCCTCCTGTGGTTGACTTTTCTCAAGGCAACCATAAACATACAAAAGGACGACAATGACACAAATATAGAACACTTGTTCTAAATTGTCAAGGGGAGATTTTCGGTGATTACCCACAACGCGTAGACAACGTTCGCGAACGTTGCCAGGCGCATTAGAGAATGCGTCCTACGCGCAAGCGGTGGGGAATCGCCAGGGAATTTTTCCAGTCAACCCGATGATCTGAGATTGGCAAGAGTTCCAGTCCCCCACATCTGCTTTTAAAGATTCCTTGCTACAATACCTTGATAATCTCCAGACAGGGAAAATGATCATGACAGCATTGACAGGTTTGACATTCATCGCAGGACTTGCACTCCTCATCCTCGGCGCCGAATGGCTGGTGCGCGGCGCTTCGTGGCTGGCGGCAAAGGTCGGTATTTCCCCTCTGGTCATCGGCTTGACTGTGGTCGCTTTCGGCACCAGTTCTCCCGAAATGGCTGTCTCCATCCAATCCTCACTGGCTGGGCAGGCGGACATCGCCATTGGCAACGTGGCGGGGAGCAACATCTTCAACATCCTGTTCATCCTGGGGATCTCAGCGATTATCACCCCGCTGATCGTGCAGCAACAGTTGATTCGGCTGGATGTTCCGCTGATGATCGGGCTTTCCCTCACCTTCTACCTCATGGCGCTGGACGGCGTCATTGGCAGGCTGGAGGGACTTCTGCTTTTCGCCGCCATCATCACCTACACCTTCTTCCTCATCCGCCAGAGCCGCAGGGAAAGCCGGTCCGTGGAAGAGGAATACATACAGGAGTATGCCCCCGAGGCGGAAGGCGGCTGGAAATCGTGGGCTGTCAACCTTGGGCTGGTGGGGGTTGGATTGACGCTTCTCATCCTCGGATCGAACTGGCTGGTGGACAGCGCCGTTTCCATCGCCCGCTGGCTGGGGCTGAGCGAACTCATCATCGGTCTGACCATCGTCGCGGCGGGAACGTCCATGCCGGAAGTGGCAACCTCTGTCACTGCCGCCATCAAGGGCGAGCGTGACATTGCCGTGGGCAACGTGGTCGGCAGCAATATCTTCAACATCCTCTCGGTTCTGGGGTTGACCGCCATCGCCGCCCCGGGCGGGATTCGCGTCTCGCAAGCCGCCGAAGCCTTCGACATCCCGGTTGTGCTGGCTGTCGCCATCCTGACCCTGCCCATCTTCTTCACCGGCAACCGCATCGAACGCTGGGAGGGCTGGCTCTTCCTCTTCTACTATGTCGCCTACACTGCCTACCTCATCCTCGATGCCGCCCAGCACGACGCCCTGCCCCTGTTCAACAATATTCTGCTCTACGGCGTCATCCCGTTGACTGTCATCACGCTTGCCGTCTCCCTCTTCCTGGAACGACGGAAAGTTGCAGCAACAAGATAGAATGGGTTGAAACCAGGAGATATGCCCTTCATGCAAGATTTTGTTCTCGCCCTCCCCTTTCTCCTCCTCGGCGCCGGCATACTGACCGCCCTCGCTTTCAGCCGCAGCGGATGGACCGCCTCGCGCCTCGGCTGGACTCTGTCGCTCTTTCCCTTCTCTTCGTTCATCCTCGCTCTCTACGCCTTCACCCTCGTCCCATCGGGCAAAGCCCTTACTTTCTCCATCCCCTGGATTCCCTCGCTAGGGCTGAACTTCTCCCTCTACCTCGACGGTCTCGCCGCACTCTTTGCCCTGCTCATCACCGGCATCGGCACGCTGGTCGTCATCTACGCCGGGCAATACTTCGGCGACGACGCCTCCGCCTGGCGCTTCCATGCCTACACCCTGCTCTTCATGCTCGCCATGCTGGGACTCGTCCTCGCCGGCGACCTGATCACCCTCTTCATCTTCTGGGAGGGAACCAGCATCTCTTCCTTCCTGCTGATCGCCTACAAGTTCAAGGATGAAGCCGCGCGCAAGGGCGCCTTCAAGTCGCTGTTCATCACGGGCGGCGGCGGGATCGCCATGCTGACAGGCTTCCTCTTCGTCATCCACCTCACCGGCAGCGCAGACTTCAAGACGGTCCTCGCCAGCGGCGACCTCCTGCGCACCAGTCCACTCTACCCCGTTCTGTTCACGCTTATCGCCTTCGGCGCGTTCACGAAGAGCGCCCAATTCCCAGCCCACATCTGGCTCCCCGAAGCCATGACCGCCCCCACCCCTGCCAGCGCCTTCCTGCACTCGGCGACCATGGTCAAGGCAGGCGTGTACCTCCTCGCAAGGCTTAACCCGGCGCTCGGCGGTACCGACACCTGGTTCTGGACCCTCTCCATCGTCGGGCTGACGACCATGCTGGTCGGCGCGTACCTCGGCTTCAAGCAAAACGACCTCAAACCGCTCCTCGCCTACTCCACCATTTCCCAACTCGGCGTACTGGTTGCGCTCATCGGACAGGACACCGAGATCGCCTTCAAGGCGCTCGTCATCAGCATCCTCGCCCACGCCCTCTACAAGTCCGCGCTGTTCATGTCGGCGGGCATCATTGATCACGAGACCGGCACCCGCGACCTCCGCAAACTGGGCGGTTTGTGCAAACAGATGCCGGTCATGTTCGGGATCATGGGAATCGCCATCCTCTCGATGGCTGGACTCCCGCCCCTCTTCGGATTCCTCGCCAAGGAAACGCTCCTCGCTTCTGCGACTCACCCGAGCCTGCCTCCCATCGTGGACAGCCTCTTCCCGCTGACGACGGTCCTCGCCGGAGCCTTGATCCTCGCCCAGGCAGTACTCGCCGTCTGGGGCGTTTTCCTCGGCAAGCCCGCCGACGAAAAGCACCCGCCGCACGGTCATGACCCCAACTTTTCTTTCTGGCTGGCGCCTGCCGTCCCGGCGCTGCTCTCGTTGTTGATCGGACTGGCGCCGGTCGAACCGCAATTCCTCGTCAACTTCCTCGCCGACGCCGCCAAAGCCGCCTACGGCGACAAGGTGAAGGTTTCGCTCACCCTGTGGACCGGCCTCAACGTACCGCTGGTTCTCTCGATTGTAGCGGTGATGCTCGGCGCGCTCCTCTTCCGGCAGCGCGGACGCATCCGCCCGTGGATGACGAACTTCCTGCCGAATTTCACCGTCAACGCCCTCTTCAACGGGACTATGTCCGGCTTGGATTCGCTTTCTCGGCTGGCGACCCGCCTCCAGCGTGGTCAGATGCGGTTCTATCTCCGGGTGATGCTCCTTGGCATGGTGGCGCTGGTCGCGATGTTCGTCGGAGTCCCTGCCGGAGTCCCCGTCCCAAAATTTGAATGGAATCTCGTGGGCTTGAACGGCTTGCGGATGTTTTCGCTGGTGATGTTGACCGCCGCGGCGCTGGTGAGCGTGTTCATCAAACGCGACCTGCACGCCGTGATCGCCCTGGGCATCACCGGTTTGGGTGTGGCGGTGTGGATGGCGCTCGACCCTTCGCCCGATGTGGCGCTCGTGCAGATCGTGGTGGACATTCTCGCCACTGTGATCCTGATCCTCAGCCTGAGCCTGATTCCCCGCAGACTGCGCGACCGCGCCAACGAACTCCTGCACAGCCGCAAGGGAATGGCACGTGATGCCCTGATTGCAGGCGCGGCGGGACTGGTGATGGCGGGGTTGGCGTTCATAGCGCTGAACACGCGCCCGCGTGAGAGCGTGGTCTCGCCGTTCTACGCGGAGAATGCCAAACCGCTGACCGGCGCCAAAGATATCGTCGGCGCCATCGTGGTGGACTTCCGCGGCGCGGATACGCTGATCGAAATCCTTGTGTTTGCCATGGCGGGGCTGGGGATTTACACGCTGTTGCATTATGCCGCACGCAAAGGCGGCGAATATACCCGCGAACCGCCGGAGATACCCTTGCGGGCGCACACCCCGCTGGGCATCCATAACCTGCCCACCTCGCCCATGCTCCACATGCTGGCATACATCATGTTTCCGCTGGCATTCATGCTCGGCGTCACGCACATGATGTACGGGCACGACCAGCCCGGCGACGGGTTTACCGCCGGGGTCATCGTCAGTCTCACCATCGCGCAGTGGTACATGCTGTTCGGTTATTACGAAACGCGCCGCAAACTTGCCTGGCTCAACCGCAACAACATGATCGTCGCCGGGCTGACGCTGGCGTTATTCAACGCGGCGGGCGGGGCGGTCTTCGGCGGCGGCTTCTTCGCCCCGGTGAATTACGGTGAGATGCTCGGCTTGCCCCTGCCAGCCGGGTTTGGCATCACGAATTCCTTCTTCTTCGAGGTCGCCATCGCGCTGACCGTGATGGGCGCGGCAACCCTGATCCTCGACAACCTGGGTCACCCGCGCGAGGAAGACCTCGAAGCCGAAGCGGACCTCGCGGCGCTGGAGGAAAAACCATGAACCTGCTCACATCCCTTGCCATCGGCATCCTCTTCGCGGCGGGCATCTACCAGATCCTGCGGCGCAATCTCATCCGCGCCGCCATCGGGCTGGTGCTGATCTCCAACGCGGTCAACCTGTTCCTGTTCAGCGCGGGCGCCTACACCGGCATCGAAGCGGCGTACAGCACGGCAACCCGGCAGGTCAGTGACCCGCTTCCGCAGGCGCTCGTCCTGACCGCCATCGTCATCAGCATGGGCGGCTTTGCCTTCGTGCTCAGCCTGCTCTACGTCATCTCGACGCGTTACAAGACCAGCGACAGCGATGAAGTGAAAGGCTTGAAGAACTGATGACTGCCTGGTCCCTGCTCCTCCCGCTCGTCATTCTCGTTGCCGGTGTGCCGCTGACCCTTGCGTTCCGCAAAAAGCGGAAGCTCCAATCCGCTCTCGCGCTGGGACTCATGCTCGCCGCGCTGGGCTTCACCCTCGGATTGCTCCGCACGATTCTGAAGACCGGACAGCCTGTCACCGTCCAGATGGGCTTATGGCAAGCCCCCTTTGGAATCACCCTCACCGCCGACCCGTTGAGCGTTTTCATGGTTTTGATGAGCCAAACGGTGCTCTCGGCGGGACTTCTCTACTCGCTCGGTTCGACGGAGAAGGTTGTTCATTACCCCACTTATTTTCCGCTCTTCCTTGCCCTTGCCGCCGGCCTGACCGGCGCCTTCCTGACCGGCGACCTGTTCAACCTGTTCGTCTTCGCCGAGATCATCGTCATCTCCGGCGCAGTGCTGACCGCCATCGCCGACGACACCTACGGCGTGGAAGCCGCCTTCAAATATTTCTACATCTCCACCCTGGCGGCGACCTTCTTCCTGCTGGGTATCGGCTCATTGTATGTTGCGCACGGCACGCTCAACCTTGCCGACCTTGCCAGCCGCATCGCTTCCGACCCCTCCGCCCCATTGACGACGGCAGGCATGGCCTTCCTGACCGCCACCTTCCTCATCAAGAGTGCGGCGTTTCCCTTCCACTTCTGGCAGCCCGATTTCCATGCCGCCGCGCCGACGCCGGTCAGCGCCATGTTGTCGTCGCTGGTGGTGAAGGTCGGTGTGTACGCCTTCTTCCGCCTGACCACGCTTCTCTTCCCCGAAACGCAACTGCTCAAGACCCTGCTGGTGATCATCGGTGTGGCGGGCGTGCTTTACGGAGGGTTCGGCGCGGCGGGCACGCACAACGTCAAGCGCATGCTGGCATATTCCACGCTGGCGCAGATCGGCTTTATTCTGGTCGGCATTGGCTGGGGGACGCCGCTTTCGCTGGCGGCGGCGCTGGTCTTCACCTTCAACCATGCGCTCATCAAAGCCGCCATGCTCATGCTGGCGGGAGCGGTGGCCAGCCGCGCCGCGGTCAAGTCCGCTTCGTTCGAGGCGGTGGTCGGCGTGGGAAAATATCATCCCTGGGCGGGCGTACTCTTCCTGCTCGGCGGTATGGCGCTGGCGGGAATCCCGCCCTTGAACGGCTTTACCGGCAAGTTGATGATCTTTTGGAGCGGCGTGGAAGCGGGGCAATATATCCCCCTGCTGATCATCGGCGTGGCAAGCATCGTCACACTGACATATGTGATCCGCTCGTTTGTCCGCATCTGGTTCGAGCCGAATCCCAGGGTCAAGGAAAAGGCGGGAGACCGCCTGCTTGCTCCCGCCCTGCTGGTGCTCCTCAGCCTCCTGCTTGGCATCTGGGCGGAGCCGCTTGTCTCGCTGGCGCAGGTCACAGCCGCGTGGCTGGGCGATCCGGCGCTCTATATTGCCGCAATCCTGCGATAACCAAGGAAAAGACCATGTCTCGAATGATCCAGATCTCCCTCCCGCTTTTCATCGTGTACCTCGCGCTGACCGGAAACCTCGAACCCGCCAACCTGGTGGTGGGCGCGCTGGTCGCGGTTGGCATCAGCCTGCTCCGTCCGCAGATGGACCTGCAATCTGTCGCGCTGAAACGGCTTCCGCGGTTTCTCTGGGCGGCGATACGCTACATCTTCGTCGTCGCCGGGGATGTGATCCGCGGCGGGATCAGCACCGCCCGCATCGTTCTTGACCCGGCCCTGCCTCTCAACCCCGGAATCATCGCCATCCCTTCGGGCAGCATCTCCGAACTGGGGACGGCATTGAGCGCCCACTCCATATCCCTCTCTCCCGGTGAAATGGTGGTGGCGATTGACGACCGGGGCGTGATGTACACCCACTGCCTGAACGTGGACGAATCCGAAAAGTTCGTGGCGGAGGCGCAGTCGCTGCGGCAAAACCTCTTGAGCAGGATGTTCGAGTAGCGACATGGAAACTATCGTCACCTTCACAACCTGGGTCGTGCTTGCCGCCCACCTGCTCATGGCGCTGGTCGCCGCCTGGCGCGTCTGGCGCGGCGAAAACAGCATTGTGCGCCTGACCGCCCTCGACCTGGCGGGCACGCTCACGCTGGCGGTGCTTGTGCTGATCTCCATCCTGGAGCGGAACAGCATTTTCGTGGATACCGCCATCGCGCTGGCGGCGTTGAGTTATCTTTCCACTGTGGCGGTGGCGAAGTTCATTTCGGATCAAAAGGTGTTCTGAAATGGAAACCGTCCTTCAAATTGCCGCCCTTGCCCTGATGGTGATCGGAACATTGTTTTCCTTCATTGGTGTGATCGGTTTCATTCGCATGCCCGATGCCTACACGCGCCTGCACGCCACAGGCAAAGTCAGCGTGTTCGGCATTGTGTTCCTGCTGCTGGCGGCGATCCTCCTCACTCCGCTCAGCCTGTGGAAGGGTTTGGTGCTGATCCTGTTCGTCCTGCTGGGGTCGCCTTCCGTGGCGCACTCCATCGCCTCCGCCGCCTATCGCATCGGACTGCCGATGTCGAACCCGGCGCGGGACGATCTGAAAGGCAAGATGGAACAGGGGGACGGGAAGGATTGAACGCGCAAGGCGGACGTTCTCTAACGTCCGGGCGCGGGTTTCTTTTTCGGCGGGGGAGATAAACGCCAATCTGGCTCGAACAGGCTTCGGGTCAGCCTGAAGCGGGTTTTCATCCGGGTTTATTTCGCGCGGCAAACGGACTGAATCCCGCGCGCCACCTCCGCTGCCAGCAGCGATTCCCCGTAGGGCGTAAGGTGCACGCCGCTGTTGGTGAATTCATTCATCGGCGCAAGATTCCACAGGTCGAGATAATTCCATCCCTTTTGCGAGGCGTATTCGGCGAGCAGGCGGCGGTATTCATCGTATGCCCAGCGCGGATAGAAGAAATTGTAGCGGATGTCGCTGTTTTGCCCGTTGCTGATCAGGATCGGTTCGTTGACCAGCAGGGTGGGAATGCCCGTTGACATTCCCGCCTCCAGCACCTCGAGCGCCAGGTTTCCCTGCAGGGTTTTCAAGCCGTGAAAGTCTTTGCTGGCTTCGAGGTCTATCTGGGCGCGCGCGTAGTCTGTGGGATAGTACTGATCTATGCCGGTGGACGTCCACAACGCGCCATAGATCTGGAGCCGGACCAGATCGGCGACCGCCCGCCTCCGACCTACGAAAGTCTGGTCCCACGTGGACGGCTCGACCAACGCCGGATCGTTGGGATTTAGAGGTAATTGGTACTCGGTGATTAACTGCCGGACGCGTTCGGCATTGTTGGCAACCAGGGGGGATTCGAATTGTTTGTCGAGCGGAAAGGACTCAAGCGTGGTGAGCCAGACGATCATGTCCGGTTGATACTCAAGCGCCCGATCGAGAATCATGAGTTCTTTTGTCAGCGAGATGGTGGGATACCCAAGGTTGTAGGCGCGTACCATTCGCCTGCCACAGACACTGAAACGTTTTGCATTGAGTTGGCCGGCCAGTGTCTGTTCGGGGGTAAGCAAAGTTCCCCACACCGACGAATCGCCGATAAGGAGGACGCGGTATTCATCGGGCGTTTTTTCGGTCCCGGCAAGGACGTGCGAGGCAAACATGGCGTCGAGGTTGAACAGGCTGAGGTTGTATGCATCGCCCGTTTCGCCAAAGGGAAAGCGCTCGCGTCCGGGGAAGAGGCGGTTGTAGAGCGAGAGCTTGCCCAGCGGTTCGAGGTTCACGAAAACGAAGGCAAAGTTGAACAGGAGCAGCAGGAAGCCTGCCTTGAGCAATACCCTGAACGGGTTGATGGGTGATTTGTTCTGTTCCATTATCCGACACCGAATAATTTCAGGAAGACCCGCAGGGAGAGGTCCGGCTTGCCCAACGCGAAGAAGACCCATCCCAGGGCGACGAAGTGGAAGGTGAGCAGGACGCCGCCAATTTTCAGGGCATTTTGCGCGCGTGGGTTGCCGGGGGAAATCTTCATCTTGGCAAAATCGCTCCAGCGGTTCTGGAGGAAGAGACCTAGTCCGTGCCACGCGCCCCACAGGACGAAATTCCACGTGATGCCGTGCCAGAGACCGATCAACAGCATCGTCGCCAGTTGACCGATGAGGAGCATGATCCAGGCGGGGAGGAATTTGTAACCGCGAATCCAGCGGTTGAAGGGATTGAAGAAGTACGCGCGAATCCACTGTGTGAGAGTCATGTGCCAGGTGTTCCAGAACTGGGTGAGGTTGGGTTTGGCGTAGGGGGCGAGGAAGTTTTCGGGGAGTTTGACCCCGACGAGACGCGCGAGACCGATGGCGATGTCGGTGTAGCCGCTGAAGTCGAAGTAGATCTGGAAGGCGTAGGCGTAGAGGTGAAACCACATCCAGCCTGTGGAGTTGCCCTGAACCGCGAGCGCGTCGTTCAGGGCAACTAATGCCAGGGTGTCGGCAACGACGAACTTTTTGAACAACCCAAGCGCAATGCGCTGACCGGCGACAAGAAACTCCTCCGTGGTTGGGACAAACTCCTGTTGCAGATCCTTGACGAAGCGTTCGGCGCGGTCAATGGGACCGGCGGAGAGGGCAGGGAAGAACGCCACGTAGACGGCAAATTCGGGCAGGGATAGTTCGGGGAGGCGTCCGGTCTGTTTATCCCGCAGGACGTGGATGAGGCGGAAGGCGATGTAGGAAATGCCGAGCCAGCGCAGGTCGAGGGCGGAGGCGGTCTCGGTGGGACGGTCCATGAGTGTGCGGAAGAAAATGCTGGCTTGCAGGGAGAGCGCCGGGGATTTGAGGACGATGAGAATGGAAATCAGGAGTATCGTGACCAGCGATAACATCCATGCGAAACGGCGGGAGAAGGGCAGGGAAATCACGATTGCGCCAGCCGCCATCAGGAGGAAAGCGGCAAGGAGAATGAAGCGCGGAGGCATGGAGGATGTAACGGCGGGTTCGGGAAGGTAACGTGTAAGATCAACGGCTACGACCACCCCGATAATGATGAGCAAGCCGGTGATGTTCTGTTTTGTCTTCCACGCGCCGGGCTGGGAGGCGACGAACCATATCCACAGGAGGAGCGCAATCGTCAGTGTGGGGATCCAGAAATCGAACGAACGCAGCGGAACGACAGGCTGGAACCAGTACAAAGCCAGCAGGCTGAGGACGAGCAGGGAATACGTCCGCTGCGCGCCGCGCGTCAGTGCGCCGACCAGGATGGAGGTCAGGATGGAGGCGGCGATTTGGGTCAGTCCCATTTAGAAGCCCTGATAGATCCACTGCGGGCTGTCATCGGTGGTGAAGATGATCAGCGCAACGGCGATGAGGAACAGGAGGAGAGCCCAGAGATTTTCGGGCGTGAAGAGTCGCTTTAGCGCGTGCCGCATACGAGCCAATCGCCGCCCTGCTGGATGACCTGATAGGTGCGGACGGAGAGATCGAGTTTCTGGTCTTCGTTATTATAGGTGGCGACGATGTTCCCCGTGCAAAGGACGAGGGCGGTGTCGCCATCCGTCCCTGTTTGCGAGCAGGCGACGTCTTCGAGCCGGGCGGTGACCGCCTGGAAGGAGTCGACTTCCATGAGGGCGTCCTGTTCCCAATCGCCGCAGACGAGGGTGGGGATTTTGTCGGCTTCCTGGTTGACGAGGGCGCTCAGGTAATTTTGGACCGCCTGAGTGGGCGCGTCGGTTTGCGAGGCACAGGCGGCGAGGAGGATGCCCGCCAGGATGAGGGAAAAGATCAGGATGAGTTTACGCATGGGGTGGCTCCGGTTGTGGTGTGAGACGAGGATTATAAGGGAGGAAGGGGAAAGAGAAAAGAAACGGGTTGGATTGTCGTCAGGAAGCGGCAATGTCCAGCGCAACCGGCAGGGCTGTACGCGCCCATCTGCTGAGAGAGCCGTTTGCCCGGCGCTCATGATATTTGTCGGCAAGCAGGTTGCGCGCCGTCATTTCCTCCTGTTTGTCGGTGACGAGGCGGGCGGCGGCGCGGAAGGTTTGCCCGCCGATGCGCACGGTGACGGAAGGGGTTTTGAGCAGATTTTTCACCCAGTCCGATTTGTCCATGCCGCCGGAGAGCAGGTAGAGGGTGTTTCCCAGCAGACCAAACCAAATTTCGATTTCATGCGGTTTGCCGGTGACTCGTCCGGTGGTGGTCAGGTAGCAGTATGGCTCGTTCGCCAGAAGGGGGGAGAGATGCGGGTTATCATTGTCCATGCTGAAATTCTACCCAAGACCTTACAATTTCCCAATATCCCGCATCGGACGTGACGCTTGTCAATTGCCAGAGGGATGAAAATGGTGTAAGATAAATCAGCCATGATACGAAATCTGGCTGTTGCCCTCCTGGATATTTTTGCCATGAGAAGTCAGCAAGCCTGACGGGTACCTTTGTACCTGCCAGGCTTTTTTTTATCTCTGCAGGTCCGGATTTATATTTTTCACAAAAGGAGCAGATATGCAGACACCCTGGGAATATCGCTATGCCCATCGTACACAGAAAATGGGGAGTTCGGTCATCCGTGAACTGCTGAAGCTGACCGAACAACCCGATATTATCTCGTTTGCGGGTGGTTTGCCGGCGCCCGAGGTGTTCCCGGTAAAGGAATTTCGCGAGGCTTGTAATGCGGTGCTGGAGCATGTTGGTCCGCAGGCTCTGCAATACAGCACCACCGAGGGGTACCGCCCTCTGCGAGAGATGATTGCCCGTCACACGGCGCGCTATAGTGTGGCGGTGACTGCCGATAACATCCTGATCACGTCTGGCTCCCAGCAGGCGCTGGATTTCATCGGGCGGTTGTTTATCAATCGCGGGGATTATATTGTGGTCGAATCCCCCACCTACCTCGGCGCCCTGCAGGCATGGAATGCCTACGGCGCGCAGTACATCCCCGTCCGCTCGGACGAAAACGGCATGATTGTGGATGAACTGGAGGCGGCGCTTCGCATCGGGCCGAAATTCATCTACGTGCTTCCCAACTTCCAGAACCCGAGCGGTTCCACCCTGACCCTCGAGCGGCGCAAAAAACTGGTGGAACTCGCCGATAAATACGGCGTGCCCATCATCGAGGACGATCCCTACGGGCAGTTGCGCTACGAAGGCGACCACATCCCCTCCGTGGTCATGCTGGACAGCGAATACCGCGGTCCGAACGGTTCGCATTACAGCGGCAACGTTATTTATTTGAGCACGTTCTCCAAACTGCTGGCACCCGGTCTGCGGCTGGCATGGGTGATTGCGCCGCCGGAGGTGATTCGCAAACTGGTGATGACCAAACAAGCCGCCGACCTGCACACCTCCTCCTTCAACCAGTATGTGGCGTATGAGGTGGCAAAGGGCGGCTTCCTCGACGAACATGTCAAGGTGATCCGCGCCACCTACAAGGAACGCCGCGATGTGATGCTCGAAATGATGGAGGAAATGTTCCCGGACGGTGTGCGCTGGACGAAACCGGCAGGCGGCATGTTCCTGTGGGGCATTCTGCCCGAGGGCATGGACTCAGCCGAGGTGTTGAAACGCGCCATCGAGAAGAAGGTCGCCTTCGTCCCGGGCGAGGCGTTCCATCCCAACGGCGGCGGAAAGAACACCATGCGCATCAACTTCTCATACTCCTCACCGGAGACCATCCGCGAAGGCGTGACACGCCTGGGCGTGACGTTGAAGGAATTGATTTCGGGAACAGATTAATATTACCGCGCAAGGTTAGGCGGACGTAAGAGAACGTCCGCCTACGCGGAAGCGTAAAAGACGCTCTCTAGCGTCGCACTTTGCGCTGTAATGTTAACTCCTCGAAATTTCCATCAATCGAATTGTCATTTCGAGTGGCGACTCGCGCCGCGAGAAATCCTTCGCTTTCTTTCGAGAACTTGTCTCAAAAATACCCTGTCACTCTGAGGGAGCGGTTGTTGCGACCGAAGAGTCTCTTGTGTGTTGGGCAGTCGAGACCCTTCCCTGCGCTCAGGGTGACATGTTTGAGATGACTTGGAATAAAATTTCTCAGCCGCTGCGCTCCTTCGAAATGACAATCGGGCTTTCATCCCTCTGCGTAAGGGATGTACTCCGCGCGGGCAATGCCCTGGCGGATGGCGGTTTGCGCCACGGCGCGGGCGACCTCGCGGTGCACGTTCTTGTCGAGCGGGTTGGGGAGCAGCTCGCCGGCGGGGGTCATGCGCACCAGCACGTCCATCGCCGCAATCAGCATTTCGTGTGTGATGCGCGGCGCGTTGGCGTCCACCGCGCCGCGGAAGATTCCGGGAAAGCCCAGCACATTGTTCACCGATTTGCCGTCCGCCGCAAACGCCGCGCCCTGCGCCAGCGCCGTGTCGGGGTCAATTTCCGGGTTGGGGTTGGAAAGCGCCAGGATGATTTGCCCGCGGCGCACCATCTCCGGCTGGATGAGATTCGGCGCGCCGGTGGTGGCGATGACAATATCGCACTCCGCCATGATTTCGCTCAGGCTGGACGCTCTGCCGCCCGCCTCCACGAAGCGCCTCACCGCGTCCTCGCTCAGGTCCGCCCCGAAAACTGGATTCCCCGTGAGCCCCATCAGCATCTTCCCGATGGCGTTCCCCGCCGCGCCCAAACCGATCTGACCGATTTTTGCCTTGCGAACGTCCACATCGGCGCGTTTGACGGCGGTCATCATTGCTGCTGTGCTGACCACCGCGGTGCCGTGCTGGTCGTCGTGCATGACGGGGATGTCGAGCAGCGCCCGCAGTTTCTCCTCCACCTCGAAACAGCGCGGCGCAGAGATGTCCTCCAGTTGAATGGCGCCAAAGGTCGGGGCAATGGCGGCAACGGTGCGTACGATTTCGTCTGGGTTGTGCGTGTTCAAAAGAATCGGCACGCCAGACAAGCCCACCAGCGTTTCCATCAGCATGGCTTTGCCTTCCATGACCGGCATGCTCGCCAGCGGACCGATATCGCCCAGCCCCAGCACTGCCGTCCCGTCGGTGACGATGGCAACCATGTGACTGACGCTCGTATAAAGCCGCGCCAGCGCGGGATCGTCTGCGATTTTCAGGCACACCTCAGCCACGCCGGGGGTGTAGACACGGCGCAGGGTGGCGATGGAGTCGATGGGGAAGCGGGAGCGGATGGCGATCTTCCCTTTTTGGTGCAGTTCGAGGACTTCGTCGCGGACGGCGAGTACGCGCGTTCCTTCGTTGGCGCGCATCGCCTCGATGACCTTGTCCATGTGTTCTGCATCCTCGGCATAGACGGTAATATCGCGCACGACCGACTGGGCGGTTTCGTTGATCAATTCGATGGTGCCGACGCTCGCCCCCAAACCGGAAATCGCCGTCATCAGGCGCGCCAGCGTGCCGAGTTTATGTTCGTTGCGAACGCGGACGGTTCGCATGATTTTGCGTTCCCATGCCATGGTTCACATCCTTTCACAGGTGTCAGTCAACAGGCGTTGTATGCGTTTTCTACGATCGTGTCTGAACACTGCCGTGTAAGCCCTGTGCCAGAGAGCGCGGAATACGCAACCGCACAGCCAAAGACCGACTTTTCGACTCTAACGCATACCGCGCGTGAGAGGACGCCGCTTACGCATCGAGGCGACCTCAAGGTTCAAGCGGGGGTTCACAGGCTTTCGATGACCTCATGCAATTCGTCGAACGACTGGATCGTTGGGCAGTCGGCTTCGGGGAAGATTCCGTTTGGGTCGTAGAGCACAGGATGAAGTCCGGCGCGACGCGAGCCTACGACGTCGGCAAAGTAGTTGTCGCCCACGTAGACCGTCTCCGGCGCGGTCGTGTTGGCGCGGTTCAAGGCGTGATGAAAGACGCCGGGATCGGGTTTGTAGATGTCCACTTCGCCTGCCGCCAGCGAAAAGTGAAAGAATTCGCTCAGTTGGTGGCTGGCAAGCAGGTCGTGGAAGGGCTTTTCGCGGTTCGAGATGACCGCCAGGATGTAGCCCGCCTCTTTGAGGGCGGGCAGGAGCCGCCGCACGTCGTCGGGAACGATGCTCTGCGGTTTATACATCTCACCCATGTGCGCGGAGACCTGCGGGGCGAGTTCCTTCGCCGAGGCGGGCGAAAGCCCCACTGCCACGAGACGGCGGCGGGTGTACTCGATCCAGAAATTTTCGGTGTCGGCGGAGTGGGCGAGCAGGTCGTCGCGCAGGTCGGGGGAGTTTGCCCAGTAGAGGTACTCCCAGCGTATGGCGCGATGGCGGGCTTCCTCGATGAGGGGGTAGCCCAGCGAAATCAGGTATTCGTCGAAAACCTGTGCGCCCTCGGGGACGCTGTGACGGAGCGTGCCGTCGAGGTCGAAGAAAATGGCTTTGATGCGGTGGTTGTGATTCATGCCCGTTATGGTATTGCGTATGAGATTCCCCGTCAAGGTGTGGGCACGGGCGGCGCTCGAGCCTTTTGCCGTCAGGGGTCTTGTGCCTGGCAGCCGGAAAGGTAGGGTGCGCGCCCGGGGTAGAGGATGACCGTGCATACGATCTGATGACCGTCGCGATACCGAATGTGAACATCGAAGCCTTCGGTGGAGGAGTCGGATTTGATCGGGTATAGGGCGTATGGAACGGCGGCGCGGTCGGCGATGCCGGGGATTGCCGTCGGCAGAATTGTTCCGGCGGCGGTGTCCTGCAGAAGATTGTGAATGTAACGCGTCGATTCGATGCCGCGCGCCGGCGACTTCATGAAATACCCCAATCCGCCGCCGATGAGGATGACCGAAAGGATCAGCCCGGCAATCCTCGCTGTGCCCCAGCGCGTATCGAGCAGGCGCGTGTGCCGCTCCGTGATCCAGCGCAAAAGATAGGCGATGGGCATGCTCATGGCGGCGATCGGCAAAAAGATGAACATCAGAACGATCACCTTCAAGCCTGCGCCTGCCGGTGAAGAGAACAGGGCAACGGTCAATGCAAAGGCGGCGGTCACTGCCGAGCCGCTGAACAATCCGAGCCAGGCTTCGTGCCACCAGCAGGTGATTGCCCCGGCGAGGGCAAGCCCCAGCGCGATGAGCGGAAGGCGCATCAGGAGAGTATCCCAATTGACGCCGAGGGGCAGATCGGGGTGGAGCCAGATATCCACAAACGCCGCAACCAGGGCGAAGGCGGCGCCGCCCAGCAGTCCGTACAGGGCGCCGAGCGCGGCGCGGCGTCGCTTGATTTCAGGGGTGTCTGTCCCCAAGCCGTCCATGTTGAGCCCGTAGATGGTCATTGCGCCTCTTTGGCGGGTATTTTCCCATAACTCTGTCCGTCCTTCCACCTACGCGGGAGGGGTAGAATGGTCGCACCAGGAAACAGGAGGCTTCATGAAACTCAAGGGTAAGGTTGCGATTATTACAGGGGCGACTTCGGGAATTGGCAGGGCGACGGCGCGGCTGTTCGCCGACGAAGGCGCGGATCTGGTCGTTACGGGACGACGCGTGGAATTGGGGAAAGCCGTTGCAGAGGAGATCGGGCAAAAGGGAGTTCGATGCGTCTTCATCCAGGCGGATCATTCCCACGCCGACGATTGTTCCCGCGTCGTCGAACGGACTCTCGCCGAATTCGGTCGCGTGGACATCCTGTTCAACAACGCCGGAATCGTGACGAGCGGTACAGCCGAGACCACATCCGAGGAGGTGTGGCATGAAACGATGGCACTCAATGTGACCGGCGTCTGGCGGATGAGCAAACTGGTCCTTCCGCACATGAAGAAGCAGGGTGGCGGGGTGATCGTCAACAACGGCTCCGATTGGTCGGTGGTGGCGGGCAGGGATGCCTTCCCCTATGTGGCGAGTAAGGGCGCGGTGGCCTTGATGACCAAGGCGATGGCGCTCGACTTTGCGCGCGAGAACATCCGCGTCAACGCGGTCTGTCCCGGCGACACCTTCGTAGACCGCTGGCTGGAGAAGGGCTACTTCGAGTACTCCGATCCGGTCAGTTTGGAGCAGGCGATCAAGGACGCCAGCGATTACATCCCCATGGGGCGTTTTGGAAAGCCAGAGGAAATTGCGCGCGCTGTTCTATTTCTGGCTTCCGACGATTCGTCGTTCGTGACGGGACACCTGCTGTTGGTGGACGGAGGCAACACGGCGCAATAGCAGAGGCGAGGGTTCCTGATGGCTTTCTCGAATGGAATCAAAACTGATTTTGCGCAAGCCAGGGTTGTTCCGGACTTTCCGCGCTTGACTTATAATCGGGATTGTGAAACTTCTGCACTTCGCCGATGCCCACATTGACATGGCAAACTACGGACGCCATGACCCCGAAACAGGATTACCCCTGCGCGTCCTCGATTTTCTCAAATCGCTGGATACCATCGTGGACGCGGCGATTTCTGAGCGCGTGGACATGGTCATCTTTGCGGGCGACGCCTACAAAGACCGCTCCCCCGCGCCGACCTTCCAGCGCGAGTGGGGCAAACGCATTGTGCGCCTCTCTCAGGCGAAAATCCCGACTTTGCTTTTGGTGGGGAATCACGACCTCTCGCCTGCCATCGGGCGGGCGCATGCCATTCAGGAATTCGACACCCTGCAAGTGCCGTTCGTCAGGGTGTTGGACAAGCCGCAGTTGTTGAAACCTGCCGATTTGTGGGATGTGCCGGTGCAGGTCATTGCCATGCCGTGGATTTCGCGCTCGGGGTTGATGGCGAACCTCGAGATGAGTGCGGCGGATACGCGCGAGATCTTTTCCAGCCTCGAAGCCCGCCTCTCGGACCTTATGGAAGGCTGGATCGAGGACGCCGATCCGACTCTGCCCCTCATCCTCACCGCCCACGCCTCCGTCGAGGGGGCAACGTTCGGCGCGGAACGGATGGTCATGCTGGGCAGCGATCTCGTCCTGCCGACGGCGCTGGTGAAGGACCAGCGGCTCGATTATGTGGCGATGGGTCACATCCACAAGCCGCAGGATGTGAATGAAGGCAGCCATCCGCCTGTCATTTACCCGGGTTCCATCGAGCGCGTGGATTTCGGCGAAGCGAAGGATGACAAGTTCTACGTTATTGCAGAAGTGATCCGCGGCGCGGCAAAGGTGGAGTGGAAAAAAATCGAAGGGACGCGTCCGTTTATCGAGCGGCGGGCAGTTTTGAGGTCCGGCGAGAACGTGACGGAACTCTTGAAAAATGCCCTACCGAAGGACATGTCCGATGCGATTGTCAAACTCGTGGTCGAATATCCCAGAGAGTTGGACACGCTGATTGACGAATCCGCTTTGCGGAAACATGCAGAGAAGGCGTTCGAGTTCCACCTGGTCAAACGTCCGCAGAATGAGGCGCGGGTGCGCATTCCCGAGGGACAGGTGGTCAGCAGTATGAGTCCGCTGGACTTGCTGGAGCAGTATTTTGCCTCGGTAAAGGTCGAGGACGCCGAAGAATTGAAAAAACTGGCGCAGGAAATCATGTCAGAGCAGCCGGGGGAGGCAGTATAATCGGCAATCAAACCCAACGTCTGAAGTTCCACATCTAAAATCCAAAGTCGAGGCGCCATGTCCAGAGAACATTCACACTACCGCTGGTTCGTCGTTGTTGTGTTTTTCTTCTTCATGCTCCTGCATCAAACCGATAAGTTGATGATCGGCTCGCTGCAGGTGCAGATTACGGATGACTTTGGGATCAGCAACACCCAATGGGGGCTGGTCAATTCGGGGGCGCTGATCGTCGCCACCATCCTGTATCCGATTTGGGGGTATTTATATGACCGTTATGCGCGCGCCAGACTGCTCTCGCTGGCTTCATTCATTTGGGGCGCGACCACCTGGTTGAACGCGCTCGCCCGAAACTTCGGCGTTTTTCTCGTCACGCGCGCTTCGACCGGCATTGACGATTCCTCCTACCCCGGTTTGTATACGCTGGTGGCTGATTATTTCGGTCCCAACCTGCGCGGCAAAGTGTACGGGCTTTTGCAGCTGGCGCAGCCCATCGGTTACCTGGTGGGCATGATTTTGGCGCTCATGGTCGCGCCCGCCATTGGCGGGTGGCGGAGCGTGTTCTACATCACCGGCTCGCTCGGAATTGTGATCGCCCTGTTCATCTTCTTTGGCGTGAAAGAAATGCCGCGCGGCAAAGCCGAACCCGAATTCGAAAACATGGCGGAAATGCAGACCTTCAAGTTTTCGTGGGTGGAGGCGGCGCAGATCTTCCGCAAGCGCACCATGTGGTTCATCTTCCTGCAGGGCTTTGCGGGCGTCTTCCCCTGGAACGTCATCACCTACTTCTTCTTCGCCTATCTCGAACGCGAGCGCGGCTACGACGCCAACAGCATTCTCTTCACGATGGCGCCGGTCATCCTCATCCTCGCCAGTGGATATTTCATCGGCGGCGCGCTCGGCGATTTTGCCTTCAAGCGCACCAAAAAAGGACGTATCCTGGTCTCCAGCGCGGGGGTTGCTCTCGGCGCAATTTTCATCTACTTTGCGCTCAATACTCCCATTGAAGCCCGCACACAGTTCTTCATCTTCATGTGCCTGACCGCCGTCTTCATGCCGCTTTCCTCCGCCAACGTCATCGCCACCGTGTACGACGTAACCGTGCCGGAGGTCCGCTCCACGGCGCAGGCGGTGGAGTACTTCATCGAGAACGGCGGCGCGGCGTTCGCGCCCATCCTCACCGGCGTCATCGCCGACGCCATTGACCTCAAGACCGCCATCCTGCTCATCTGCGTGGTGGCGTGGGGCTTGTGCTTCTTCTTCTACCTCGGCGCGTTATTCACCATTGACAGGGACACGGCTGATCTGCGCTCCCAAATGGCGGAACGGGCGCAGGCGATGTAACCCCCCGACCTTGCGAAGGTTCACAACCTTCGCAAGGTTTTTTATCCCATGCACCTCCTCCAACTCGACCTCGAGAACAAAAAGCAGGTGGATGATTTCCTCCGCCTGCCTTTCTCCATCTATCGGGACATCCCGCAATGGGTGCCGCCCCTGCAAATGGACGAACGCCTCCGGCTTAACCTGAAGCGGTTCCCGTTCTATCAACATTCCCACGCCTCGTTCTTTCTCGCTTACGAAAAAACAAAACCCGTTGGCAGACTCGCTATCCTCGACAACCGCCGTTACAACGAGTTCAACAAAACAAAGACCGCCTTCTTCTATCTCTTCGAGTGCGAGAATGATCTTGAAGCCGCAACCATGCTCTTCGAGGCAGGCTTCGAGTGGGCGCGCTCACGCGGACTGACTCAAATCCTCGGTCCAAAAGGTTTTACTCCGCTGGATGGTTTCGGTCTGCTGGTGAAAGGCTTCGAGCATCGTCCCGCCTTTGGCCTGCCCTACAACCCCACTTATTACATGGACCTGGTCGAGGCGCAGGGATTCGCCAAAGAGGGCGAATCAGTTTCCGGGTATTTGGGAGCCGGCATCCAATTCCCGCCGCGCATCCACGAACTGGCACAGCGAATCGCACAACGCCGCGGGCTTCACATCGCCCGTTGTAATACCCGCGCCGATCTGCGCACCCTTGTCCCGCACCTCAAGGAACTCTATAACAACTCTCTCGGCGGCACAGAGGGGACCGTCCCGCTCACGGATGAGGAAATCCACTCGATGGCGAACCAACTCATCTGGCTGGCAGACCCGAAACTCGTCAAACTGGTGATGAAGGAGAATCAGGCGGTCGGTTTCCTGCTGGCGTATCCCGATGTCTCTGCGGCATTGCAGAAGACGCGCGGGCGCCTCTTCCCCTTCGGCTGGCTGACCCTGCTCCTCGAACTCCGCCGCACCGACTGGATCAACATCAACGGCGCGGGTTTGCTCCCCGAATATCGCGGTTCGGGCGGCACGGCGATTCTGTACAGCGAGATGTTCAAATCCGTGAGCGAGAGTCCGCGCTACCGCCACGCCGAGGTGGTGCAGATCGGCGTGGAGAACGAGAATATGCAGCGAGAAATGGAGAACTTCGGGATTGATTTTTATAAGATGCACAGGACGTACTCCCGTAACTTGTAATTTTGCATGGTAAAGAGGGGATAAAGAACACATGTTGCCCATGACCTAACTGGCATAAAATGACATTACTTCCATGTCATTCTGAGGAGCCAGCGTTCTTCTGGCGACGAGGAATCTCTTATGACTTAAATCGAGACTCTTCGCTCGCAACGAGCGCTCGCTCAGAGTGACATTAATCAGTTCGGAGGCTTTTATGACCATCATTCTTGCTGATACCACCTGCGGCTTGCCGAAGAAACTGCTCGCCGAACGCGGAATTCCGTGCGTTCCCCAAATTGTCATCTTTGGGGACGAAGCCTATCATGACGATTCCGAGCTGAACACCCCCACCTTCCTGCAAAAATTGAAGGCTTTTCCAATGCTGCCCAAAACCTCCGCGCCCGAGCCGCATTTGTACTATCCGATTTTCAAACAGGCGCAGGAAAAAGGCGAGAGCGTGGTCGTCGTCGCGCCGACCGGCAAAGCCAGCGGGACCGTCCGTTCGGCGCAGACCGCCGCGATGGAATTCCCGGGGTTGGATGTGCGCGTGGTGGATACGCAAACAATCTCATGTAATCTTGGCACATTGGTATTGGTTGCCGATGATATGGCTAAAGATGGAAAGTCTGCTGATGCAATCGTCGCGAAACTGAATGATATGATTCCCCGCGGACGGCTGTACTTCGTCGTGGATACGCTCGAATACCTTGCCAAAGGCGGGCGTATCGGCGGCGCAAAGCGACTGCTGGCGGAACTGCTGGAAATCAAACCGATTTTGCAGGTCAAAAATGGGCAGGTGGAACCATTCGAGCAACAGCGGACGAAGAAGCGGGCGCTGGCGCGTCTCGTCGAGGTGACGGCGGAAGAATGCACGGGCGGAGACGAGTCTCATTTGTCGGTGATTCAGGTTGAGGCGGAGAAAGAGGCGGAAGCCCTCGTCCAGGAATTGAAATCCAAAGTGGCTGTCTCGGAGATTCCCATTTACGAACTGCCGCCAGCCATCGTCGTCCACGCGGGACCAAAGGCGATGGGCGTGGGCTTTTTTGTGTGATGGTATAATCGGCGCACCCAGCGAGAAATTTCCCACGATAGTGGTTTTAAGTAAGGAGTTTCCATGTCCGGTCATTCAAAATGGTCCACCATCAAGCGCAAAAAAGGCGCGGCGGACGCCAAACGCGGCGCGCTTTTTACGCGTCTTGCCCGTGAAATTACGATTGCCGCCCGCGAAGGCGGCGACCCCGACGCCAATTTCCGCCTGCGTCTGGCGGTGGATAAAGCCCGCTCCGAAAACATGCCCAAGGAAAACATCGAGCGCGCCATCAAACGCGGCACGGGGGAGGATAAAGACGGCGCGGCGTTCGAGTCCATCACCTACGAAGGGTATGTGGGTCACGGCGTGGCGGTGATGATCGAAGCCGTCACCGATAACCGCAACCGCACCGTCTCGGACCTGCGCCATGCCCTCACCAAGGCGGGCGGTAACATGGGCGAACTCGGCTCGGTTGCCTGGCAGTTCGACCGCATCGCCTATTTCTCCTTCCCCTCCAGCGCAATGAGTTACGACAAGGCGTTCGAACTCGGCATCGAAGCGGGCGCCAACGATGTGCTGGAAGACGACGGCATGATCGAAATCCTTGCGCCCGTCGAATCGTTCAAAGTGATTGCCGATGCCCTGCACAAGGCAGGCGTCCAGCCCACCGAAGCGGAACTGCGCTACACCCCCAAACAGGAAATCGAACTCGGACCCGAAGAAACGGTCAGCGTATTGAAGACGCTCGAAACCATCGAAGAACTCGACGACGTGCAAAACGTTTATTCCAACCTCAAGGTTTCCGACGAAGCCCTCGCCGCGCTCGAAGCCGCCTAGTCAGACTCAGACTTCGGAAGTCTCCAAGACTTCCGAAGTCTATTTAACGACATGACCCTCGCGCTTGGAATTGACCCCGGCACCGCCACCACAGGCTACGGACTCGTGCGCCTCCTGCCCGACGGGGAACTGGTCGCTGTTTCCTTTGGCATTATCTCCACCCCAAAGGACGCGGCGCCTCCTGCACGGCTGGCGATGCTTTACGATCAATTGCGCGCCCTGCTCCAAACCCATCAACCCGATACCGCCGCCGTCGAAAAACTCTTCTTCTCCCGCAACGTCACCACCGCCCTCGCCGTCGGACAGGCGCGCGGCGTAGTCATGCTGGCGCTGCAACAGGCGGGCATCGAAACCTTCGAATACACCCCAAACGAAATCAAGAACGCCGTCGCCGGTTACGGCAGCGCCGACAAACGTCAGGTGCAGGAGATGGTGCGCGCCCTGCTCCAGCTCGACTCCCTCCCCAAACCCGACGACGCGGCGGATGCGCTGGCGGTCGCCATTACGCATTTGAATACGAAGAGATACGATTAACCACGAAGGGCACCAAGGTTGGATGCGTGATAAGCGAATCGCATTTCTTTGGATTTTCTTTGTGTACTTCGTGTCCTTTGTGGTAAAAATGGTTTTATGATAGCAACTCTGCGCGGTGAAGTAACACAAATCGAAGACAATGCCATCATTCTTGAAGTGGGCGGGGTGGGACTGCGGGTCTTCGTCCCTGCCATGCTGCGGACCAAACTCAAGGCTGGTGAAGCGGCGTTTTTGTTCACCCATCTCGTCGTCCGCGAAGACGCGCTGACGTTGTATGGGTTTGAATCGCAAGCCGACCGCGAACTCTTCACCCTCCTGCTCGGCGTGGACGGTGTCGGTCCCAAGGTTGCGCTCTCGGTGCTCTCGACCATGACCCTGGATGCCGTCCAGCGCGCCGTCTTCGCCGATGAAGCCGACCTGCTGAGCCGCGTGCCCGGCGTGGGCAAGAAGACCGCGCAAAAGATGGCGCTCCACTTGAAGGATAAACTCAAGCCGACGGACGCCCTGGCGCGCGTCGCGGTGATGTCCGACAAGGACAGCGAGGTGCTTGCCGCGCTGACCGCGCTGGGCTACTCGGTGGTCGAAGCGCAAGCCGCCATCCAGGCAATTCCCAAGGATGCGCCCGACGACGTGGAGGAACGTCTGCGGCTGGCGCTGGGGTATTTTCAATGAGTGGGTTGTCGCTCCGAGAAATCGGAGCGATTTTTTTATTCGACCTCTTGCATAGGTCAGCCGATGGTACACTTGCCTCCCGCTCCGCTTCGCTTCGGGGATGCTTCGCAATGACGGGCAAGCGCCAGGGGAGAACGTCTCTTATCTGAAGACGTACTGTGAGCCCTCTGGCGCACATTTGCAGGAGGTTTGTTTACGCAGAATTAACTGAAACCCAGAATTTTGTGGTATAAAATTTTGTCGGGGTTGAGAGTGTTTTTAGGGGAAGCGGAAGAAGAAAGGAATACGTGTATGAAGAAACAAAAGACAATCGTTGCCGGCGCATTAGGGGAGTGTGTCCACGTGGCGGGTGTGACGAATTTTTTGCGTCTCGCGGAAGCGACTGGCTGGCGGACGGTGTTCCTCGGTCCCGCCGTGCCGATCGAAGAGATGATCCGGGTTGCCAAACGCGAAAAAGCGGATCTGGTGGGAGTCTCGTATCGGCTGACGCCCGAAACGGGCGAGCGCTTGCTGGGCGAGTTTGCCGAAGCCGCCTCGGAACTGCACGAGAAGGGAGTCCGCTTTGCGTTTGGAGGGACGCCTCCCGTCGCGGAGCGCGTCGAGCGAATCGGTTTCTTCGAGCGGGTTTTCGACGGGAGCGAACCGGTCGAGGAGGTGTTAAGTTATCTGAAGGGGGATCGGGCGTCGGTGAAGTCCGAGGCGGATTTTCCGCAGACAACGGTGGCGCGTATCCGCTGGAAATCGCCATATCCGATCCTGCGGCATCATTTTGGTCTTCCAACAATGGACGCTACGATGGCAGGCATCGAAAAGATCGCCGAGGCGCATGCGTTGGATGTGATTTCACTGGGCACCGACCAGGACGCGCAGGAAAATTTCTTCCATCCTGAACGGCAGGATTCGCGGCGCAAGGGCGCGGGCGGCGTGCCGGTGCGCTCGGCGGACGATTACCGCGCTTTGTATCGGGCAAGTCGACGCGGCAACTATCCGTTGTTGCGCACATATTCGGGAACCGATGATTTCATTCGGCTGGCTGAGATGTACAAGGAAACGATCAATATCGCCTGGTGCGCCATCCCGCTGTTTTGGTTCAACCAGATGGATGGGCGCGGACCGTGGGACCTCGAGGGTTCGATCCGCGAGCATCAGAACGTGATGAAGTGGTATGGCGAGCATAATATTCCCGTTGAGTTGAACGAGCCGCATCACTGGGGCATGCGCGATTCGTCGGATGTGACGTTCGTCGTTTCGGCATATCTTTCGGCGTATAACGCGCGCGCGTTCGGCGTGAAAGATTATATTGCGCAACTCATGTTCAACAGCCCGCCCGGTTTATCGGATGCGATGGATTTGGCGAAGATGCTTGCCGTGATGGATATGGTCGAGCCGCTTTCTACCCCCCTTTCATCCCCCCATTTTTCGCAGAAAAATGGGGGGACAGAGGGGGGCGGGTTCCGTATTTGGAAGCAAACTCGCATCGGACTGCTCTCGCATCCGCTCGACCCCGCCGCCGCGCGCGGACATCTTGCTGCCGCCACCTATCTGCAAATGGCGCTCAAGCCGCACATCTATCACATCGTCGGTCACACAGAGGCGCATCACGCCGCCGCCGCGGAGGACGTTATCGAAGCCAGCAAGATTGTCCGCCGCGCCATCGAAAATGCGATGGGTATGCCCAATATGACCGCCGACAAGGCGATCACAAAACGACGCAAGGAACTTGTGAAGGAAGCGAACGTTTTACTGGAAGCCATCTCGCATCTCGCGGGACCCGGGGTTGGCGACCCGCTTACGGACGCCGCCACCCTCGCCCGGGCAGTGACCTCCGGTCTCATGGACGCGCCGCAACTGCGTAACAACAAGTTCGGGCGCGGATTGGTACGAACGAGCATCGTCAAAGGCGCCAGTGTGGTTGTGGACCAAAAGGGAAAACCGGTCTCCGAGAGCAAACGTATCGCGCAGTTAACCATATAGGTTGCGTGTTCAACGCGATAATCTACAAAACTCAAAAGGAGGCAGCATGGCAAACAACTTTGCAGTCATTGGCGCCGGTCATGGCGGAAAAGCCATGGCGGCGCACCTCGCCTTGATGGGGTTCGAGGTCTCGCTCTATAACCGCACCCTGAGCCACATCGAGGTCATCAAAAAGCGCGGTGGCATCGAACTGGACGGAGATGAAAACGTCCCACACGGTTTCGGCAAACTGGCGCTGGTCACAGACCACATGGCAGAAGCGATTCGCGGTGTCGAAGTCATCATGGTCGTCCTGCCGTCCTCCGCCCACGCGGAGGTTGCCGCCACCATGGCGCCCCACCTGGCGGATGGGCAGATCGTCATCCTGCACCCGGGACGCACCTGCGGCGCGCTGGAGGTCTCGAAAGCGCTTCGTGACAAGGGCTGTACGGCGGATGTCACCGTCGCCGAGGCGGAAACCTTCATCTACGCCTCCCGCTCCGAAGGTCCCGCCGCGGCGCGCATCTTCCGCGTCAAGGAAGCCCTGCCGCTGGCGGCTCTGCCTGCCACCCGCACGCGGCCCGTGCTGGACGCGATCAAGGACGCGTACCCCCAATTTTTCGACGGCATTGACGTCCTGCATACCAGCCTGAACAACATGGGCGCCATCTTCCACCCTGCCCTGACCCTGCTCAACAGCGGCTGGATCGAAGCCACCCACGGCGATTACCAGTTCTACATTGACGGTGTCACCCCGTCGGTGGCGCGCGTGCTCGAAGTGCTGGATCGCGAACGCGTGACCGTCGCCTCTGCGCTGGGCATCCGCGCCCGCACCGCCCTCGAGTGGCTCAAACTCGCCTACGACGCCAGCGGCGCCGACCTCTACGAAGCCATCCACAACCAGCCGGGTTACTACGGCATCAAAGCCCCGCCCACACTCAACCACCGCTACCTTTTCGAAGACATCCCCATGAGCCTCGTGCCTATCGCCTCGCTGGGCAACCGCTACGGCGTATCGGTACGCGGCATGGAAAGCATCATCCGCATCGGGAGCATCATCCACAGAACCGACTACTGGCGGCGGGGACGAACCGTGGAAAAACTGGGACTGGCACAATGGAGCGTGAGCGAGTTGACGCGCTATGTGCAGGATGGACAAGTGAACTAATCGTGTTTCTCTCTTCCGCTTTCTGGATTTGCGGTTCACATTCCGGGCAACATGCGGGTATACTCTTGGAACATTATGAGCCAGTTCCTCCAGCTTGCCTTTTTGATTTCGGTCATCCTGTTTTCAGCCAAGATCGCCGGTTACTTGAGCATACGCATCGGACAGCCCTCGGTGCTAGGCGAACTGCTCGTCGGCATCCTGCTGGGACCATCTCTCATCAATTTGCTCAATTTGCCGTTCATTCAGCACAGCATGTCAGAAACCATTACGGAGTTTGCCGAGTTTGGCGTGCTTCTGCTCATGTTCATTGCTGGGCTCGAACTGCACTTCGGCGAAATGCGCCGGAATATCCGCGTGGCGGCGCTGGCTGGCTTTTTGGGGGTTGCCCTTCCGATTTTGATGGGCTGGGGCGCGGGCAGGTTTCTGGGAATGGATCCGTTTATGTCTCTTTTCCTGGGGTTGACGCTGGGCGCCACCAGCGTCAGTATTTCCGCGCAGACCCTGATCGAATTGAGAGCCCTGCGCAGCCGCGTGGGATTGAGTCTGCTGGGCGCGGCGGTCTTCGACGATATTTTGATCATCCTCTTCCTTTCCATCTTTCTCGGCGTTCAAGGAGGCGGCGAGACCACGGCAGACATTCTGGCAATCCTGCTGAGGATGGAGCTGTTCCTTGTCTTTTCGGTGTTGCTCGGGCTTTGGGGTTTGCCCTGGCTCATCCGCCAGACTGCCAAACTTCCCATCAGCCAGGGGCTGTTGACCGTTTCACTCATCGTCATGTTTATCTATGGCATTGCGGCGGAGTTGTTCGGCGGCATGGCTGCCATCACTGGAGCGTTTCTGGCGGGGTTGATGCTGGGGCGCACGCCGGAAAAGGAACGCATCGAAATCGGCGCGCACGCCCTGGCATACGGCATGTTCGTGCCGATCTTCTTCGTGAATATCGGCTTGTCCATCAATTTGCGGGAGTTCAAGCTGGATTCTCTGGTGATGACGCTTGTCATTCTTCTTGTCGCTGTGGTGGGCAAGTGGCTGGGCGCGGGCTTGGGCGCCCGCCTGGGCGGGCTTGCCAGGGCGGAAGCGCTTCAATTGGGCGCCGGCATGATTTCGCGTGGCGAAGTAGGGTTGATTGTGGCGGATGTTGGTATTCGGGAAGGCTTGATTTTCGACAATGGATTTTCGGCGATCGTCATGATGGTGCTGATGACCACGTTGATTACGCCGCCCATCCTGCGCGCGCTTTTTAACCGGAAAACGATGAAGCATGGAAAAAAGCCAATGGACGATGAACCGGCTGAAGCCCGGTCTGATGCGTCCCATACCCACGAGGAGGCAGCCTGATGTTTTTCATCCTGTTTGTCATGCATAACCCGGATCTGCTGGACGACTTGCTCGGGGCTTGGGAGGCGGCGGGGGTCCAGCGGGCGACGGTCATGTTCAGCACCGGCATGCGCAGACTCCGTCAAAAGGAGGGCTTACGCGACGACCTGCCGCTGATGCCTTCCCTGGAGGATTTTTACGAAGCGTCGCAGGCTTTCAGCCGTACAATCTTTACAACCGCCAAAGATGAGTCTATGATAGAGAGCATCCTCGCTGCGACACAACGCGTGGTGGGAGACCTGCGTAATCATGAGACAGGCGTGTTTCTTGTCCTGCCTGTGATCAAGGCGTATGGCTTGGAGAAAGGAGATGGCTGATGAATGGACAGATTCATTTACTGATGCTCGCCGTCGTTCAGGAGCAGGACCGCGACGAAGCCGCCCGCGCCCTGGAAAAACTCAATACGCCGGTGGTGTATCTGTTCAGCGCAGGCGGTTTTCTGGGACGCCGCAACGCCACCCTGCTCATCGGTTTGCGCAAGGGACTGGAGGAGGACGCCATCCGCATTCTGCGGGAGACCTGCAAACAACACACCGAATACCTGACCCTGCCGTTGGAGGGTTCGCCTCTTCCCATGCCGACGCCTGTTCCCGTGACCGTGGGCGGCGCCACCCTTTTTGCCCTGCCGGTGGAACATTTTGAGGAAATCTAGCGAGGAGTGTGAAGGATGAAAATGATTATTCTCATCGTCAAAGACAGCGATGCCGATGAGGTGACCCAGGCGCTGACCGCCGACAAGTACCGCGTGACGCGTGTAGCCTCCACCGGCGGTTTTCTGCGAAGCGGACGGGTCACTCTGTTTATCGGCGTGCGCGACGAGCGCGCCGAACTGGTGCAGGAATTGATCCGCTCGAAACTGCCGCCCCTGCCCTCCGGAGAAAAACGCGCCACGTGGTTCGTCATCCCGGTGGAACGATTCGAGCAGGTGTAAACGGGAACAAACGCCCTGTTCAAATGGTCTGCTATGCGGAGACACGCAGCGTTCAGTGTCTCCGCATTTTATAAATGTTGAGGTTGAAATGGATACAAAATTGCGATTTTTCAGTATTTTTCTCGCCCTCACGCTTGCCGCCCTGGCATGCAATTCCCCGTTGGGGGGCGGTGAGACGCCCTCCTCCCCCGACCAGGTGGCGACCATCGTCGCGTCCACCCTCGTGGCAGTGACGGATGCCCCGCCAACCGGCGTCACGCCTGAGGCGGAGGAACCAGCCGCCCTGCTCCCGCACAGCCTGTATTACCTCGGCAACGATAGCGCCAACCTCTCCCAGGTCTTCCGCATGGAACGGGATGGAGTCACCACGCGCCAACTGACGTTTGAGACCGATTCGGTCGGTTCCTACGACATCTCCCCTGTGGATGGGAGCGTCGTTTACGTGGCGGGCAACCAAATGATTTTGATTCAGGCAGACGGTTCCGGTCGACGCGTGCTCCTGGATGGCGGTCCCATGGACGAAAACAATCCCTTCCTCACAAGCATCAATTCGCCGGTCTTCTCTCCCGATGGGCGGAGCATCGCCTACGGCAGAGGCGGTTTGAGTTTTTATTCGCTGGAAACAAGCGCCTCCAACCTGGTCATCGAAAACCAGTGGGACGATGTCGGCGGCGGTCTGCTCGTCCCGCGCGAATTGTATTGGCCCGAAAAATACTCGCCCGACGGGCAAAAACTGCTCGTCTCGCTCGGCTACTACGAAGGCGGTTCCTCCGCCATCTACTACCCCAACGGCAACGCGTTGGTGCGGCTGAACGGCGCGGATGGCGCAGTCGTCTGCTGTGGCGACCCCATTTGGAGCGCCGACAGCACCGCCCTGTACTCTGCTTACCCTTACATGGGCATGTTTAGCGCCGGCTTATGGCGCGTGGACGCCTCCACCGGAACCGTGACCACCCTCCTGCCCGGCGAAGCGGGTGACGGAACATACAACATCCCCTCCGATGCCTACCTTGCCCCCGACGGACAGTTGTACTACTTCTTCGTCAACTTCCGACCCGAACAGGATTTCGTCCAGCGTGCGCCGATGCAGTTGGTGCGCTCCGCGTCCGACGGCGTGAGCGGACGAACCGTCCTGCGCCCCGACACGTTCGAACTCATGAACGAAGCGCTCTGGGCGCCCGATGCCCGTTTTGTCCTCGTCGCCTTTGCCCCGATTGCAGATATTTACGCCGGCGGGCGGGTGGAGATCGTTTACACCGACTCACGCCCCAACGTGAGTCTCATTCCCTTCGCACAGCGATTAAAATGGGGTCCATGACACCTCTCTTCGGCGGCATCGAAGGCGGCGGGACAAAATTCATCTGCGCGGTGGGAACATCGCCCGACGATATTCGCCGCGAAACGCGTTTCCCCACCACAGCCCCGGCCGAAACACTGGGACAGGCGATTGACTTCTTCAAACAGGTGGAACGCGACTATGGCAGACTCTCCGCTTTGGGAATTGCAACCTTCGGTCCCATTGACCCGAATCCTGCCTCACCAGCCCACGGCTTTATCCTCCCGACTCCAAAACCCGGCTGGTCGAATGCCAATGTGTTGGGCATGTTGAAGTCTGCCTTCGACATGCCCATCGTGTTCGAATTGGATGTCAACGGCGCGGCGATGGGCGAGTGGACCTGGGGCGCGGCGCAGGGACTCGACACCTTCCTCTATCTGACGGTCGGCACCGGAATCGGCGGCGGTGTGATGGCAAATGGGTCGCTCCTGCACGGTTTGCTCTGTCCTGAGATGGGACACATCATGATCCCCCATGACCCCCTCCGCGACCCGTTCGAAGGCGTCTGTCCCTTCCACAACGATTGCTTCGAGGGGCTGGCATCCGGTCCCGCGCTGGAAAAACGCTGGGGTCGGCGCGCCGAAACGCTCCCGCCCGATCATCCCGCCTGGGCGCTGGAGGCGCACTACATCGCGCTGGCGCTGGCAAATTATACGCTGACCTTTTCCCCTCAGCGCATCGTTATCGGCGGCGGCGTGGGCGGGCGCGAAGACCTGTTGCCCCTCATCCGCAGGCAGGTGCAGGAGATTTTGAACGGCTACGTCCGGTCGCCGGCAGTGGCGGAGAAAATAGACGAGTTCATCGTCCACGCCGGGCTGGGAAGCCGCGCTGGTATGCTGGGCGCAATCGCTCTGGCAAAACAGGCAACATCATCAGTAGATCACGAAAACCGCGCGTAGTGTGTGCTCTTTGTGCAACACGCAAATGCGGCGGTAGAGACCGCCTAATACGCACTTTTGTGAAGGACTGAGGATGACTTTCGACATTCGGCTGAGGTTTTTTTATGGACTCCATCGCCATTCTCGATTTCGGTTCTCAATACGCGCAACTCATCGCCCGCCGCGTACGCGAGGCGCAGGTCTATTGTGAGTTATTCCCCTGGGATGCGCCCATGGAGCGCATCCTTGCCATTCAGCCCAAGGGATTCATCCTCTCCGGCGGACCCAAATCGGTATACGAACAAGACGCTCCCTACATTCAGGAATTCATCTTCAAAACGGGTCTGCCCATCCTCGGCATTTGCTACGGGATGCAGGCGCTCACCCACGCCCTCGGCGGGCAGGTGGACGCCTCTGCCCAACGGGAATATGGTCCGGCTGAAATCGAGCTTAACTTGCCCGATACCATTCTGGAGGGCATTCGCAAGGTATGGATGTCGCACGGTGACCGCATTACCAGACTTCCGCCGGGGTTCATCGCGCTGGCGCGCACCGGCAACAGTCCGCTGGCGGCGATGGGCGATATGAAACGCAAATACTTCGGCGTGCAGTTCCACCCCGAAGTGCATCACACCCCCAACGGCGAAATACTGCTCCAGCGGTTTGTTGTTGACATCTGCGGCGCCAAGCCCACATGGACGCCCGCCTCCATCATTGACGAGGCGGTGGAGCGGATACGTCAACAGGTGGGGCGCGAGCGCGTGCTGGCGGCGGTTTCGGGCGGGGTGGATTCGTCGGTGGCGGCGGCGCTGGTGCACAAGGCAGTTGGCGATCAGCTGGTGGCTGTCTTCGTGGATACCGGTTTGCTGCGCCAGAACGAAGGCGAACAGGTCGCGGCGGCGTTTCGGGATAACCTGCACGCGGAACTCGTCACGGTGGACGCTTCAGACGAGTTTTTCTCGGCGCTGGCAGGCGTGACAAACCCGGAACAAAAACGCAAAATCGTCGGTGAGAAGTTCATCCGTATCTTCGAGGTGCAGGCAAAACTGCTCGGACAGCCCCGCTTCCTCGTGCAGGGAACCATCTATCCGGACGTGGTCGAATCTTCGGCGCCAGACAGGAACAAAGCCGAAAAGATCAAGACGCATCATAACGTGGGCGGCTTGCCGGAAGACATGCAGTTCGAACTGGTCGAGCCGCTCAGGTATCTGTTCAAAGACGAGGTGCGGGCGGTGGGAGAAGCGCTTGGGCTGCCGGAAAGGCTGGTTTGGCGGCAGCCGTTTCCGGGTCCGGGGTTGACCGTGCGCTGTCTCGGGGAGGTGACGCGCGAGCGTGTGGAACGTCTGCGGGCGGCGGATGCCATCCTGCTCGAGGAATTGTCCAAAGCCGGGTTTTTGGGGAAAGGCGCCGAGACTTCGCAGGCGTTCGTGGTATTGCTGCCGGTGCGGTCGGTGGGTGTGATGGGCGATCAGCGCACGTATCAGGAGGCGGCGGCGATTCGTGCCGTGACGACGGAGGATTTCATGACCGCCGACTGGGCGCGCCTGCCGCACGACCTGCTGGCGCGGGTGGCAAACCGCATTGTGAACGAGGTGGAAGGGATCAACCGCGTGGTGTATGATATTACCAGCAAGCCGCCCGCCACCATCGAATGGGAGTGAACCGATTTTGCCGCGCGGGTCAGCGAGGCCCTTTGTGAGGCGCTGGTAAACAAACAGGCGACCTGCTGCAAAAAAAGACTTCCGAAGTCTCTGCCCCATGGGGCGCCTCGTAAAGACTTCGGAAGTCTGGCATTTTATTCCTTCACTTCGCCGTCAATCACATCGCCATCGCTGGGAGGCGGGGTGGACGGACCGCCTTCCGGTTGAGGCTGTCCCTGTGCGTAGAGTTGCTGGCTCAGGGCGTGGAATGCCTGCTGTACCTGTTCGCTTGCACTGCGAATGCGGTTGATGTCGTCGCTTTGCACGGCAGACTTCAGGTCGTTGATCTTGCTTTCGATTGCGCCGCGTTCGGCAGAGGGCACTTTATCGCCCAGATCGCGCAGAGCCTTCTCGGTCTGATAAATCAGGCTGTCGGCGGTGTTCTTGGCGTCGATGAGTTCGCGGCGTTTGCGGTCTTCGGCTTCGTGCTGACGCGCCTCGTTGACCATACGCTCGATATCGTTCTTGCTCAGGTTTGTGGAGGCGGTGATGGTGACCTTCTGCTCCTTGCCGGTGGCTTTATCTTTGGCGGTGACGTGCAGGATGCCGTTGGCGTCAATGTCGAAGGTGACTTCCACCTGCGGGATGCCGCGCGGCGCGGGCGGAATGCCGTCGAGTCGGAATCGCCCCAGCGACATGTTGTCTGCCGCCATGGGGCGTTCGCCCTGCAGGACGTGAATGTCCACGGCAGTCTGGTTGTCGGCGGCGGTGGAATAGATTTCAGTCTTGCGGACCGGAATGGTGGTGTTGCGTTCGATCATCTTGGTCATTACGCCGCCGAGGGTTTCGACGCCCAGCGAGAGCGGGGTGACATCGAGCAGAAGAATGTCTTTGACCTCGCCGCCCAGCACGCCGCCCTGGATCGCCGCGCCAACCGCCACAACTTCATCGGGGTTGACGCCCTTGTTCGGTTCCTTGCCGTTGGTCAATTTGCGGACCAGGTCCGTCACCATTGGCATGCGGGTGGAACCGCCCACCAGTACCACTTCATCGAGTTTGTCCGCCGTCAAGCCTGCATCCTTCAAGGCGGCTTCGAACGGTTTTCGGCAGCGTTCCAGCAGATCTTCGGTCATCTGCTCGAATTTGGCGCGGGTCAGTTTCAATTGCAGGTGTTTCGGTCCGCTGGCGTCGGCGGTGATGTAGGGCAGGTTGATCTCGGTCTCCATGACGGAGGAGAGTTCGATCTTGGCTTTTTCCGCGGCTTCGCGCAGGCGCTGTAACGCCTGGCGATCCTGGCGCAGGTCAATGCCCTGCTCCTTCTTGAACTCGTCTGCCGCCCAGTTGACGATGCGCTGATCCCAGTCGTCGCCGCCGAGGTGCGTGTCGCCGTTGGTGGCTTTGACTTCGATTACGCCTTCGCCGACCTCCAGGATGGAGACGTCGAATGTACCGCCGCCCAGATCGAAGACGAGGATCGTTTCGTCCTTCTTTTTATCCAAGCCGTATGCAAGCGCGGACGCCGTCGGCTCGTTGATGATGCGCATGACTTCGAGACCGGCAATCTTGCCCGCGTCTTTCGTAGCCTGACGCTGGCTGTCGTTGAAATAGGCGGGAACGGTGATGACCGCCTGCGTGACCGGCTGACCGAGATACGCCTCGGCATCTGCCTTCAGTTTTGCCAGCACCATCGCGCTGATTTCTTGCGGGGAATATTCGCGGTTCGTGACGGGGATTTTCACGCGCACATCGTCAGTGGGTCCCTTCACCACCTGGAAGGGGACCATTTTTCGTTCGACTTCGGTTTCGTCGTAGTGACGACCGATGAAACGTTTGATGGAATAGATCGTATTCTCGGAATTGATGACCGCCTGCCGCTTCGCCGTCTGACCGACGAGCCGTTCGCCGTTCTTATTGAACGCCACCACCGAGGGGCAGAGTCTGCCGCCCTCCGCGGTGGAAATGACGGTTGGCTGTCCGCCTTCCATCACGGCGACAACGGAGTTGGTCGTGCCGAGGTCAATGCCAATGATTTTTCCCATAGTTTCTTCTCCTTGCATGATAATCAATGGTCACATCTTACCCGCCCAATGCAAGAAAACTGTTAACGGTGTATAGAAATTGGATTGGATGAGCCCGCCTCGGCGCCCTGCGGTCAACTTTCCTCGGAAATTGGGAAGGGATCACGGTTCGCTGATCGTTACATAATCGAACGCCGCAATGACCGGGGTATATTCGAAGGACGAGGCAGTCACCCCAACCTTGCCTTCGCCGAGTTCGAAGCGGGAAACATCCACACTGCGGATGACGATCCCGTTGAGGTGGAGATACACTGTCGCGCCGGCGCAGGTCATGGCAATTTGCTGAACATCTCCGCTTGCTTTGATGTCGCTGGATGAGCCTTCAATGACAGGCAGGTATTCTGCGATGCCGGCATCCAGCCATTTGCCGTAGAGGACGTTATAGGTCCCATCGGTCAGGACGTTGTATTCCAGCCAGCCTTCGGTTTCGTCGTACCGGCAGACCAGACCGGCGGAGGCAGGACTGAGGGCGCTGTTGACATATTCGGTCTCGATATAGATGTCGGCATAATCCTGTGCGCCATATAAAGCATAAAGCCAGACATATGGATTGTCCATTTGCATGCGGAGGGCGCTATTCTCAATGGCGATGTTGGGAACGGCTTCATTGCCTGCCTGAAGGACCGACCAGCCGGCGAGGGAGGAGTCGAATTGGGTTGTGAAGTAACGCGGGAGTGGAGTTGGGGAAGGCTCGAAGGTTGGAGTCGGTTCGGGGGTTGATGTGGCAGGTATCGGCGTGGGCGAGGCGGGAACCGTCGCTGTGGGGAGGGAAGCTGGCTCGGGTGTTGGAGTCGCTGTTTGGCAGGCGGAGATCAGGATGAGAAGTCCAATGAGAATGAGCTTTTTCATGGCGCTTCTTATAACATAAAAGTCCAGCGCTCATCAGGCTGGACTTTTGAATGGACGCTTCATGTCTAATCGCAGAATTCAACACCGATAAAACAGGGCCATTGGTCCACGACCATACCGATGACGCCTGCCGCCATGAAGAGCGAAATGACGACGACAATGGTAAGGTGAATGGGATATGCAAACAAACTACCTCCAGTTTGCAAGGCTCTGACAATTGGCATACTTGCCACATATCCTGCGATGATCGGGAGTGAAAAAAGAGCGAAGGCGATGAACAGACTGGGAACTTGAATTCCGAATACAGAAACATGTTCAGTGTTAAGTTCCTGCATGGGAGCCCAGCCAAGTGAAGATAGCAATGAAAGTATTACGATGAACAAGATAAGGACAGCGCTGATTATCAAGGATGATTTTGGATTTGTGAGCCAGGAGTTTCCTGTAACAGGATTTGAGTTCGTGTTGCCTTGTTTGTTTGCCCGCTTGCTTAACACAATGGGTAACAGGATGAGGCTGAAAGCAAACGTATTGATCCACAATGCGAGAAATAGCATGAAAGGGAAATCTTCGTTGTAATTCCGTCGGTTGACGATTTCCATGATGCTGAACGGAAGGATGAAGAGAAAACTGATCAGTGCCGATACACTGAAATTTTTAAACGTGGTTTGCATAGTGTCTCCTGAAAAAATAAGCAATCGGTGTTCTCTGAAAATTCCTGCGGCAGTTTCGGTGAACGTCCACGAAACGAACTTGAACAAGCCTTGTGATCCCCTGGTTTTGTGTTCATTGTAGGCATCATGGAACGTCTGTTCCATGGACTTGGCCAGCTGATCTCTGAACGTTTGCGGATATAACGAAAGGAGCTTTCTATAAAGAACGTGAACTATCTTTTGCGGATTCATATGGATAAAGTTTTTGGTAAAAGTTTGCGTTCCTGTGCCACTGTGATGATACGCTTGTAGCGTTCCAGTTCCGCCTCAAGGGCTCTGACTCCGATGGCTGTGAGCCGGTAATAGATGCGGCGCTCGTCGTCCATGGCAGGGTCAATGCGTTTATCACTTTCTTCAACGAGGCCCGCATCCAGCATCCGCTTGAGGGAACCATACAATGTTCCGTTCCCCATATTGACCCTTCCCTGCGTATCGGTTTCGATCTGTTTCATAATGCCGTAACCGTGGCGTTCTCCGCTGGAGAGGGCGAGGAGGATATGGAAGACAGCGGGGGTAAGCGGTGGGATTGAGGGTGTGGCGGACATGTATGCATTATGTCCGTAACGGACATAATTGTCAAGAGGTGGTTTGGTTAATCACAAATGTCCAACGATCAATCGTTGGACATTTTCATAAAGTGGAGATGCCGGGAATTGAACCCGGGTCCGAAAGATTCGACCCTCGGAAATCTACGAGCGTAGTCGGATGAGGTTCGTCATCGCAGGGGTCTCATCCGACCAGAACTCCCTGCGATCAGCCGCTGGTCTTTCGCGCAGATAGCGGCGTCGTGCGCGGCACTCCGCCTTTGTCACGCCCGATCCGTCACCCGGCGGAGCGCGGTGCCGGCGGACGCGGTCTCATCTATGGAGGCCGACTGTCATGGTCTCGTCACACTAGGCGGCGAGGGGCATGGCAGCGTATTCAGTGCGGTTGGCACTTGATTTTTGCGCTGATTTCACGAGTTCGGCGCCTCTCGGCTCGCATTCCGGGACCAGCCTCTCCCGTCGAAGCCTGTCATCCCCAATGGACGGAAACGCGTTCCCGTCGAATTGATTATAGCATAGTTGCAATGGACTTCATCTTGCCCAAGCGGGGTCTTTATGCTAGACTGTTGACATAATTCTGGAAGGAATAATCCGTCATGGCTGAAAAAATCCTTATCGTTGACGACGACCTCGATACTTTGCGGCTTGTGGGCTTGATGCTTCAACGCCAGGGATACCAGATCAGCGCGGCAACCAACGGCCAGCAGGGGCTGGAAAAGGCGTTCGATGAGGATCCGGATCTGATCCTGCTGGATGTGATGATGCCGGACATGGATGGGTACGAAGTGACCCGCCGGTTGCGGGCAAATCCTTCCACGGCCGAAACGCCGATTTTAATGTTTACCGCCAAGGCGCAGCTCGACGACAAGGTCATCGGTTTTGAAGCGGGGGTGAACGATTACCTGACCAAACCCACCCATCCATCCGAATTGCAGGCGCGAGTGAAGACTCTGCTTGCCCGCGCCGGGGAAAAGAAGGAAAAAACCGTCGAGGCAGAGGGGGAGGAGAACCGCGGGTATGTCATTGGCATTCTGGGCGCGCGCGGCGGGTTGGGGATCACCACGCTGGCGGCAAACCTGGGAGCCGCTCTGGTCAACCGGACGAAAAGCGACGTCATCGTGGCGGAGATGCTTCCCGGGCATGGGGCTCTTGGGCTCGAGCTGGGGGTTGACGTCACGAAAGGACTGGTGGATTTGCTCAGCCTGGGAAAGGCAGGCGAATTGACGCGTGATAAGGTGCGCGAGGCGCTTCGCAATCACGGTTCGGGAATCAAATTACTGCTTTCTTCTGACCGTCCCCGCGACATGCAGTTGATCAATCAAATTGCCCATTATGAGGCGTTGATCGCGGGGCTGGCGGGATTGGCACGGTTCGTCATTCTCGATTTGGGGGTGGGCATTCAGCCTTTTGCCCCCAAAGTGCTTCCCCGCTGCGACGATGTGTTGATTTTGCTGGAGGGAGTTCCGAACACCATTATTCATACCCGGGCGTTGATCGAGGACGTGGCTTCTTTGGGCGTCAACAAACGGAACATCAATGTGGTGCTGAACAACCGCGTTCGTTCGGATACGCAATTGCCCTCCAGCCAGGTGCAGGCAAAACTCGAACACGAAATCATCGGTACGTTGACTCCCGCGCCGGAATTGTTCGTGCAAGCCACGCGCCTGCAGAACCCGGCGGTTCTTTGCCAGCCCGAAAGCCTGACGGCGCGTCAGGTCGGCAAACTGGTGGACTATATTATGGAGCGTGAAGCATTGCCTCGATGAATCCACCCCCTCGAGCGGCCGGAACTGCGCTGGATGACGCGGCGGAGTTGATCCGCAGAGCCGAACGCGCGGTGGTGTTGACCGGGGCAGGCATTTCCACCCCATCGGGCATACCGGACTTCCGTTCGGAAGGAACGGGCTTGTGGTCACGCGACGAACCGTTGGAAGTCGCGTCGCTCAATACGTTTCGCACGCATCCCGAACTTTTCTTCCGCTGGTTCCGTCCGCTGGCCGGGCAGATCTTTCAGGCAAAGCCAAACGCCGCCCACCTGGCGCTGGCAGAGTTGGAAGCCGCCGGTTTTTCGCAGACGATCGTTACGCAAAACATCGATATGCTTCATCAAAAAGCCGGTTCGAAGCGCGTCATCGAAATGCACGGCACCTTGCGGACCCTTTCCTGTACGCAATGCTATCGAAAGTTCGAATCCGGCGTTTTTGTTCAACGCTTTATAGAAGAGGGAACGCTTCCCTTGTGTCTGAACTGCGGCGGCATTCTCAAGCCGGATGTGATTTTGTTCGGGGAGCAGTTGCCGCAATCGGCGTTGTTCGAGGCGCAGCATGCGGTCCGTCAATGCGATTTGATGGTGGTGGCTGGTTCCTCGCTGGAGGTGCTGCCGGTGGCGGGGCTTCCCATGCAGGCTGTGGATCGGGGGGCGCATCTGATTATCATCAATCAATCGCCCACTTACATCAACGTCAGAGCCGACGTGGTCCTCATGGAGGACGTTGCCGTCGTTCTGCCGGATATCGCGAGACGAGTTCTTCATGGCTGAGATCAAAACCCAAACCCTCGATAGTTACCTGCGTTTGATCGAGATCGCGCGTGACCTCGCCTCCACGCTCGACCTCGACATCCTGCTGAACGATATTGTGCGCGCCGCAGCCGACATCACCCATGCCGAAGCCGCCTCCATCCTGCTCTACGACGATACGGCGCGTCAACTCTACTTTCAGGTTGCCACCAACATAGACGAACCCACCATGCGCGGGCTGGTGGTGCCGCTCGATAAGAGCATCGCGGGATGGATCGTCACCAACCGTCAGGCGGTGCGCATTGACGACGCGCACAAGGACAGACGTTTCTTTAGCGATGTGGAACAGAGCATCGGGTTTACCACAAAATCCCTGTTGGGTATTCCCCTCATTACGAAGAACAAAGTGGTCGGCGTGCTGGAGGTGGTGAACAAGAAGCGCGGCAAATTCACCGGTCCCGATGAGTCGATGCTCACTGTGCTGGGCGCGCAGGCAGCGGTTGCCATCGAGAACGCACGACTGTTCCAGCAATCGGACCTGATCGCCGAATTCGTCCACGAATTGCGCACGCCGCTCGCCTCTCTCAGCACGGCAACCTATCTTCTGCTCCGCCCGGAGATGTCGCAGGAACAGCGCACTCAGATCGTCAACAACATCCATAATGAAACCCTGCGGTTGAATTCGCTGGCGTCCTCTTTTCTCGATCTTGCCCGCCTCGAATCGGGGCGCGTTCAATTCCGCAAGACGCGCTTCAGCACGGCAGACCTGATGTACGAGGCGCGCGATGTGATGATGACCAAGGCGCAGGAGACGAACATCCAGATCCGCGTCGACGTGCCCGGCGACATGCCCCTTCTGGAAGCCGACCGAGACAAAATCAAACAGGTCTTGTTGAACCTGTTGAGCAACGCCATCAAATACAACCGCCCCAACGGTTCGGTGATGATGGCTGGCAACTTTACGGAGGATGAAATTTCCATCACCGTGCAGGATACCGGCATGGGCATCCCGGATGATTCGCTTCCACACCTGTTCCAAAAGTTCTACCGTGTGCGCGAACATGAAGGCAAAGCCGCCGGCACCGGGCTGGGGCTGTCCATCTGCAAGCAGATCGTCCAGGGACACAACGGGCGCATCGAGGTCAAAAGCAAGATCGGCGTGGGCACCGCCTTTACCATCCATCTGCCGCGGGCGCCGCGTGTTTTGCCGCGCCCCTCCTGAACTCAGGGACTCACGAGCACTTTGAGCGCTCCGGGTTCTGCCGCGCGCTTGAACGCCTCCAACGCCTCTCCCAACGAAAATTCCGAATCGATCAAAACGGTCGGGTCTACCCGTCCGGATTCCATCAGGCGCAAAGCCGGCTCGAACGGACCGCAGCGCGAGCCGACGACGACGACCTCGTCCACCACAATGGACGAGAAATTGACGTTCATTTCGCCCTTGTAGGTGGATTTCAACACCAACGTTCCGCGCGGACGGATCGCCCGCCGCGCCAGCATGAAACCGTCCGGCGAGCCGGTCGCCTCGATCACGATATCCCACCGCCAGGGCTGTATCTCCTCCTCCGAGATGAGCCGGATGCCGCGTCCCTTCAAGAGATCCTGCTGACGTTTGTGCCGGGCAACGACGTGCAGATCACAGCCGGTCAGCGCAAGAGTCTGGGCGATGAGTTGACCGAGCCGCCCCGCGCCGACCAGAAGAACGCGGTCGGCGGGCTTGACCTGCACCTGCTGTTGAATCTCCAACGCGGCGGCGAGGGGTTCGGTGAAGACCGCCATTTCGTCCGGCACCGAAGCGGGCACGCGGTGTAAATTGGCGATGGGCAGTGCCGTGAATTCGGCAAACACACCGTCGCGGTTCACAATTCCCAAAACCGTTCGGCTCTCGCAGTGGGTGGGACGTCCATTCAGGCATTGTTCGCACTCGTTACACACCGCATTGATTTCCCCGACGACGCGGTCGCCCACTCTCACGCCCCGCTCCTCTGCCGGAGGCAGAGGGGAAGAGATGACTTCGCCGACGAACTCATGCCCCAGAATACCCGTATAGGGATAATACCCCTTGACCAGTTCCAGATCGGTACTGCAAATGCCCGCCTTGCGGATCTTGATGACCGCTTCCTGTTGTTTGCGCGGCGGTGGAACTTCTCGCAGGGCGATTACGTTATTTTCCAGCCAGAGGGCGTTCATGTCATCTCACCTTTATCTAATCTCGGAGTTACGTAAGCAAGTATAATCCTTCGCATGAAAAAACGTTTTAATCGTAAATGGCTCATCCCCCTTGCCCTTGCCTTGGGCGTTGTTTTCCTTTTTTTGCCGCCGGTCTATTCGCGCGTCCTGCCGCGCCTCGAAGCGCTGCAGTCCGACCTCAAATATTGGATCAACCCGCCCGAGGAGGCGGTCTTTCAACCCTCCGGTCAAGCCGCCACCGAAACGACCAGCGGGACTACTCCGACTCAGACGTCTGCTCCCACCCCCACAAAGACCCCGCACCCCACAACCGGTCCAACACTGACGCCAACGATCACCTCCACGCCTTTGCCTGCCTCGGTCATCCTGAAGGGAATCCGCTATGAGGACCAGAAAAACCGCTGGAACTATTGCGGTCCCGCCAACCTGAGCATGGCGTTGAATTACGTCGGCTGGAAGGGAAACCGCGATGTGGTTGCCAAAGCCATCAAACCCGGCGTGCAGGATCCCAAACTGGATTTCATCCAGCAGGGACGAAGCGACGTCAACGTGATGCCGTATGAAATGGTGGATTTCGTCAACGACGAAACGGACTATCGCGCCTTGTCCCGTCTCGGCGGCGATATCGAACTGGCAAAACGATTGCTCGCGGCGAATTTTCCCTTCATTGCAGAAAAGGGCTATTACGAGAAGGACTACACCGGCAAGGTGGCATGGCTCGGTCACTACCAGTTCGTCACCGGTTACGACGATGCGCGCGGCGAACTGATCGTGCAGGATACCTGGAACGACGGTCCCAACTTTCGCATCAAATACGAGGACTTTATGGCGGAGGAAGCCTGGCTGTCCTTCGACAACCTGTTTATTGTGGTCTACAAACCCGAACGCGAAGCGGAACTGATCGAGGCGCTCGGTCCGCATGCCGATCCGCAGTGGGCGGCGCGGTATGCGCTTGACATGGCGGAGGAAAAGATTCGAACCACCACCGGCATGGCACAGTTCTTTGCCTGGTATGCCAAGGGGACAAGCCATGTCGAATTGTGGGAATATGTGGACGCCGCCGCCGCCTTCGATCAGGCGTTTACCATCTACAACGCTCTTGGCAAAGAGGATGTCCAGCGCCCGTATCGGATGATGTGGTATCAGACCGGTCCTTACAAGGCGTATTTCTACTCCGGACGATACCTGGATGTCATCAACCTTGCGGATGTGACTCTGACCGAAACCATCGCCAAGCCCACCATCGAAGAGAGCATTTACTGGCGCGGGCGCGCCCGTTACATGATCGGTGACACCTCCGGCGCCATCGCAGATTTTCGCGAAGCGTTGCGGCTGCATCCCAATTGGGGTCCGGCGGTGCAGGCGCTTCAAGACCTCGGCGTTCAACCCTGACGCCGAGGCGGGGCTGGCAGGTTCGAGGTTTCTGCGGGCGCGCATTGCCGTCGCAGACGGGTGATTGCCCGGTTTCGAAGCGTACAAAAAGGTTCATCCATCGTCGTGTTTTTACGCGGTTCAGGAGGTCCTCCCATGGGTCCCGCACACATGTCCAAAGTCGAATCCGCACTGCGCGTCGTCCTTGAGTTCAACGACGCCTTCAACCGTCACGACGTTGCAGGGATGATGCAATGGATGACCGACGATTGCATCTTCGAGAATACCTATCCCGCTCCCGACGGTACCGTGTACGCGGGCAGGGAGGCGGTGACGCGCTTTTGGCAGGATTTTTTCCGCGAATCGCCCAGCGCCCGCATCGAGATCGAGGAGATCTTCGGTCTTGGCAACCGCTGTATCATGCGCTGGAAATATACCTGGGTGGACGCGGCGGGAAAAGAGGGACACGTCCGCGGCGTGGACATCTTCCAGGTGAGGGATGGGCTGATCTCGGAAAAACTATCCTACGTGAAGGGATAGAACACCACAGGGATGAAATCATGAACAAAGCCGACTACACCGCGCTCATTGCCTTGCCCATCGTTGTTGGGCTTGGCGTTCTCGTCGCCTGGGCGGGAAGCCGGAACGGGATCGAATTCGCCGGCATTCCCCTGTTTGCGTTATCGGTCGGGATGGCGTTTCTCATCCAATGGCTGGCGTTCATCCCCGCCTATCTGAAGCGGACCGAAAAATTCTTCGACCTGACGGGCTGTCTGACGTATATCGGCGTGACCGTCTTTGCATGGGCGGCTGGTGGAAAGAACGATCCGCGCACATGGATTCTGGTGGCGTTGGTGATTGTGTGGGCGGTCAGGTTGGGGACGTTTCTCTTTCACAGAATACGCAAGGCAGGCAGGGACGACCGGTTCGACGAGATCAAACCGTCGTTCATCCGCTTCCTCAACGCCTGGACCCTCCAGGGGTTGTGGGTGACGTTCACCGCCTCCGCCGCGCTGATCCCCATCACCTCCTCCAGCCGCAGGGAGCTGGATGCCTTTGCCGTAGTCGGTCTGCTGGTCTGGGTCTTCGGCTTTGCCTTCGAAGTGATCGCGGATCACCAAAAGAGCCGCTTCAACACAGACCCCGCGAACAAGGGCAAATTTATCCGCACCGGCTTGTGGGCAAAGTCCCGCCACCCAAATTATTTCGGCGAGATCGTATTGTGGCTCGGGGTGGCGATCATCGCCATACCTGTATTGCAGGGCTGGCAATGGATCGCCATGCTCTCGCCGGTTTTTGTCGCCGCGCTCCTCACGCGCCTCAGCGGCATTCCCATGCTCGAAGCCAAAGCCGACCAAAAATGGGGCGGACAACCGGATTACGAAGAATACAAGAGACGCACGCCTGTGTTGATCCCCCGCTTCTAAATTTCTATTCCTTCTCGCCGCTCACTTTCATCCACGCCTTCTTCATCACCTCGGCATCCGCCTCCATGATCGGGCTTTCGCACAGAATGCGCCCCGCACAGCCGTACTCGTGCAGCACCTCGAACAGCAGGTTGATCTTCAGGTCGGATTCTCCCAACGCCAGATGATTCTTCTCGCCCTTGGGACCGTACTCGATTCCCGACAGATGGATGTGCAGACTCTTCAACGCCTCTTTCCCCAACGCGGCTTGATACGCTTCGAGCATCTGACTCCACTCCCTTACCGAGTTCATCGTCCCATCGCCAGGACGCGCATGCAGATGGGCGAAATCCAGGCAGGGCAACACGCCGTCCATCGCCATGCTCATCTCAAGCGTATCCTCCAGCGACCCCAGCATCGCCGACTTGCCCATTGTCTCCGGGCGCAGTGTCACCGGGTTCTTCGCCTTGCGCAATTCCTTCACGCAATCCTTCAAGCGGGGGATCGCCACTTTCAACACCTCTGCAGGCGGACGTTCGAAATACGAACCGGGATGAAAGACGATGTCCGTCGCGCCGGCGAGATTCCCGTAATGCGCCGCGTCCATCAGCCGTTTGCGCGACTTGGGCCACTCATCTTCATTCGCATTCAAATTAATAAAGTACGGCGCATGTACGCTCAACGACACTCCCTGTTCCGCCGCCTTCGCTTTGATCGCCGCGCACGTGGCTTCCGTTACGCGCACCGACTGCACCCAGCCCAACTCCAGCGTCGTCAACCCGGTGGACTTGCTGAACTCGATTGCGCCGACAGACCCGCCCGGTTTCTTAGGCGTGCCAAGCGGGGAACCCACCGTGCCGAATTGAAACGATAAAGCCATGCTCTCTCTCCTTGTAAGTCCTATTCGTGGAATTCCTCCACCTGATAGACGAACACCTCCGGGTGTTTCGTGCGCCACAGATCGCCGCGCGCTCCCATTTTATAACAAAGATTGTCGAGAAATTCGGACGGATCGGGAATCTTCTCCCACACCTGTGGCAGGAAGGTCGCGCGGTGGAAACCGTCCCGCAGGATGACGCCGTCCACGTGCGGACGCAACTTCGTCAGCAGGTCGTTCGCATCCTTGTATTCCAGCGGAATGGGAGGCGTCAGCCGCGAGATCTCGATTTGAATCCCGCTTAATTCCTCCTCCCTCACCGGAGGGAAGCGCGGGTCTTCGAGCGCCGCGGCGACGGCGTGTTCGCGCACATCTTCGGCAAGCGGTTGACGCGCCTCCAGCGCGCCGATACAGCCGCGCAATTGGCCGCGCATGGTCAAGGTCACGAACGAGGCGCCCGGCGCGCGCAAGCTGGGCGTCAGGGCGCCCATCTTGAGGGGCGGCAGTTTTTCCCCTCTCACTGCGCATTCCATTGCCTCACGCGCCATGCGGAGCAGCGTCCTTTGCTCTTCGAGAGTCAGTTTTTCTTTCATGGTCGATTCCCTCCACCAGAATACTGTATCCGTGCAGAGTTTCGAACTCACGGAATTTTCTGTTCCGTTTTCTCGGCGTTTCAGTGTCTCCGTGGCAAGAACGGTCTTACCGTTTTGTTGATCCTCGAAGGATCTTCGCGGGGAGGATTACTTGGTCAGTTTCCAGAACACTCTATTATGATACACCAGGGGGTTGCCTTCGCCCTCCCCGCGCGCCGCAAGCACCTCCGCCACAAAGAGCGTGTTCTCGCCGACCGGGATCGCCTTTGCCACGCGGCAATTGAGAAACGCCATGCCGCCCTTGATCAGCGGCGCCTCGATGAGCATTTTTTCGGTCTCCACGCCTTCAAAGCGGTCTGCGATGCCGGGAATCTTCCCCGCAAAACGGTCGGACAAATGCCCCTGGTCTACGGAGAGAACCGTGAGCGCAAACTCGCCGGATTTTTCGACGAGCTCATGGGTGTGGGTGAATTGCCTCAAGGCAACGGAAATCAAAGGCGGTTCCAGCGAAACGGACGTGAACGAGTTTACGGTCATGCCGTAGCGCTGTCCTTCATGCACTGCCGTGACGATTGCTACGCCGGTCGTCCAGGCGCGCATGGCGCGGCGGAGTTGTTCGGGGTTGAGGGTCATGCGGTCTCCAATGGATTTTCATGATACTGGCGAGGTAGGGGGGGAGTCAAGTCAATTATGTTTCACTGAACTACCTGCGGCCCACCATTCATAGGATGAAGTTCATCCACGAATTTTTACAGGGCAAAATCGGGTGAATTTTTGTGGAAATTACTCTTGCCTCCCGCCCGTTTCAAAGGTACCATCATGGGAAAGGAACATGGAAACCTCGTCATCCCACCCTCCGCGTGATGCGAAACCGCGCAGAAGTTCCGTGCGCGCCCTGCAATCCACGATCGGCGTTGCCGTCCTGCTGGCGACCCTGTTCACCGCCCTGCCTTCGCGCGGGCTGGTCTCCGGCGATTTTTACGACCGCCTGAGCATCATCCTCACTCCCCGTCTCGTGGACGGCGCTCCGCTCGTCTCACAGCCGCAGATCCGCATCGGGATCGTTTCGGGTCACGCCGGGAACGACTCCGGCGCGGTCTGCGTGGACGGAAACGGGCAGGTCACCCTCACAGAGGCGGACGTGAATCTCAAGATTGCCGCCATCGTCCAGCAGAAATTAACCGAAGCGGGCTTCCAGGTGGACCTGCTGCGGGAATTCGATTCTCGCCTGAACGGTTATCGCGCTCTTGCCATCGTGTCCATCCACAACGACTCCTGCGAATACATCAACGACCAGGCGACCGGCTTCAAGGTTGCCGCGGCGCTCAACACCACCGACCCGAACCGCGCCAACCGGCTCACCGCCTGCCTCGTGGACCGCTACCACCGCGCTACAAACCTCACCTTCCATGCCGGCAGCATCACCGGCGATATGCGCGAATACCACGCCTTCCGAGAAATAGACCCCAGCACCATTGCCGCCATTATCGAGACCGGCTTCCTCAACCTCGACCGTGAGATCCTCACCAAACGCACCGACCTCGTCGCAGCGGGCATCGTGGACGGCATCTTGTGTTTCGCCAACAACGAAAACATCGAACCGACAACCATTCCCGGGCTGACTCCATGAAACCCGTCTTTGCAAACAGACGCGTCCGCCTCGTTCTCCTCCTCGTCCCGGCTTTGGGAGGCGTTCTCTTTGCCGCGTTCCGGTTCATGGTCCCGGTGGTGAACGCATATTTGGTCCCGCCTCCTGCCGCGCAGGACTATCTGTGGTCGTATGTCGAAATTCCCAAACCGGCGTACGCGCCCGCTTCCATCATCTTCCCGGCTGGAACGACGATGGAAGCGCCAACGTCCGTTATTGTAGAACCACAACCTCCCATTCCGGCAGATACGGTCACCCCCCTGCCGACAGTCACTGAAACGCCGGCGTTGCTATCCATGGAGGTCCTTGCGGATACACCCACGCCGGAATATACCGCGCCAAAACCCGTTTATGCCGGATCGTCCTACGGCGGCTCGAAGTACATCCTCGTGGACATCTCCGAACAGCATATGTACGTCTACGAAGGGGACACCTTGATTTATAGTTTCGTCGCCTCCACGGGCATGAACAACGCCACGCGGGTCGGATTATTCGCCGTGCAGAGCAAGATCCCCAACGCCTACGGTTCCACCTGGAACATCTGGATGCCCAACTGGCTCGGCATTTACTGGTCGGGCGGACTGGAAAACGGCATCCATGCCCTGCCCATCCTCTCCAACGGCGCAACGCTGTGGGAGGGCTATCTCGGCAGACCCGTGTCCTATGGCTGTGTGGTGTTGGGAACGTACGAGTCCCGCTTGTTGTATGATTGGGCTGAGATCGGCACGCCTGTGGAAATCCGCTGGTAAAGCAAAACATTACAGTACAGGTGAACCTATGACGAAACGACGCGCTCGCGAAGCCAACCCTCGAAAATATCTTTTTCTTGGAGCGACAACCGCCCTGTTATGTATGGCGGTCTTTGGGATTACCGCATGGACGGCTGTCAACCATCCGGCATTTGCCTCGATGGTGGCAGGCGGCGCCCCCGAACCCCCAGCGGAGATTCTCTGGGCGCAGGTGGAGATCCTCAAACCGCTGCCCGATCCTTTTGGCGCAAATCCATTGACCGAAGGCGCGAGCGTTTTGCCCGCCTCCGTCGCGACCCCCGAGCCTCCCGCGCCCACCCAACGCCCAACCGACCTGCCCACTGTGGTTCCCACTGAGACCCTCCTCCCCACACCCGAACCGACCGAAACCCCCGCCTCACTGGCGATGGAGATTATCCCCCCCACGCCCACCAGCGCCTACGTCCCGCCGACCTATTCCCCGCCCCAGCAGGTTTACGCCTCCAGCGGCAACGGCGCCCGCTGGATCGACGTGGATCTGACCAATCAGCGCGTCTACGCCTATGAAGGCGATGTCGTCGTCAACTCCTTCATCGTGTCCACAGGCACATGGCGCACGCCGACCGTGACGGGAAAGTACAAGGTATATGTCAAATATCGTTCCGCCAACATGTCGGGTCCCGGCTATTTTCTTCCCGATGTGCCGTACATCATGTATTTCCACAAAGGCTACGGTTTGCACGGCACCTACTGGCACAACAACTTTGGCACGCCCATGAGTCACGGATGTGTCAACCTGCGCACCTCCGACGCCGAATGGCTGTATAACTGGGCTTCGGTCGGCACTGTGGTCAACGTCCATTATTGACCCTCGAGAGTCCTTTCTCCCTTGGGGAGAGGGCTGGGATGAGGGCAAGTCACACAATGAACAAGGCTGTTCTTTCCCGGCGCGATTTTCTCAAATTGAGCGGTTACGGCTTGATGGGAATGTTCCTGCCGAACCTTTCCCTGACGCCGCCGGCGGATATGTTCGACACGCTGCAAGGGCGGGTCATTGACCGGGTGTTATGGTCACACGACGAACCGGATCACAAATCCAAACGCCGGAAACTCTACTGGCACGACCTGACCTTTCGCATCACCAACACCGCCGTCAGCGACGACGAAACCGCCTACAACCGGGTCTGGTACGAACTCGAGGAGGGCGGGTATGTCTATTCGGGAGGCGTTCAACCCGTCCGTACGATCCTGAACGAACCGCAGACGATCTCCCTCAAAGGCGCGCTGGGCGAGGTCAGCGTCCCCTTCACCGATGCGTACGCAGAAGCCGATCCCACCTCCAATGTCGTCTATCGCCTGTACTACGAAACCGTTCATTGGATTCTTGCCAGCCAAACCCTGCCCGGCGGAAGCGTCTGGTACATCCTGCTGGATGACAAGTTCGAACAGCAATACTTCGTCCGCGCGGAACACATCCGCCTCATCCCGGACCTCGAGTTGACTCCTCTCTCCACCGACATTCCCAACGCCGACAAGCGGATCGAAGTCCGCCTCAACGACCAGCTTGTGCTTGCCTACGAAAAGGAAAGACTGGTCTTTGCCAGCCGCGCCGCCACCGGCGGACGGATGTGGAACGGCTCATATTCGACGCCCCTCGGCCAATACCTGACCTACCACAAGCGCCCCACGCGGCACATGGCAAGAGGCGATCTTGCCTCCAACGGTTTCGACCTGCCCGGCGTGCCGTGGGTGATCTACATCAAAGAAAACGGCGTCTCCTTTCACGGCACCTACTGGCACAATGACTACGGACGCCCTCGCAGTCACGGCTGTATCAACCTGAGCCCGCAAGCCGCCAAGTGGCTCTTCCGCTGGACCCTCCCCACCGTCCCCGCCAACAAGCAATTCGTATATGGCTACGCGGGAACAAAGGTGGATGTTGTAGAATAAGAATTAAGTGATAAAGAGCAAGATGGATGGCATTTGCCGTTACACTTCCCCCATGCTTCACCCTTCACTTTCCCGACGCGAATTCTTGAAACTGGCGGTCACCGGCTCGCTTGCCTTTGCCCTGCGCGACCTGAAACTCGACCGCGCCCTCGCCGCCTCTCCGATCATACAAGGATTGATGACCTTCAGCGGCACGCCGTTGTACGATGCGCCGTCCTTCAAGGCAAACCAACTGCATAAGTTCAGGAAGGACGAGGTGGTGCAAGTCACCGGCGTGGAGGAGAACGGCGAAGAAGGCAACCCGTTCAACACGGTCTGGTATCGGATCAATGACGAAGGCTACACCTACTCCGGCTGGGTGCTTCCTGTGGAGACGCAGTATCAGAAGCCGTCCTTTGATGTTCCCTCATCGGGACGGGTGGGCGAGGTCACGGTCCCGTTCAGTGTGACGAAAAAGGCGCCGTACGTATACGCCAAAACCGGTTACCGCGTCTATTATGGGAGCGCGCACTGGGTGACGCGCGTTGTGGTCACACGCGAAGAGAAGAGTATCTGGTACGAAATCTACGACAGCGAGTTGAAGACATACTTATACGTCGCCTCGCACGACATGCGCCTTGTCCCTTACGATGAATTGACCCTGCTCTCGCCGGAGGTGCCGGGCGAGGAGAAATTGATCGTGGTGGATCGCCAGACCCAGATGGTCACCGCCTTCGAGGGCGAAAGGCTGGTCTTTTCACAGCGCTGTTCGAGCGGTGCCCGGGGGACCGAAACTCCGCAGGGCGAATTCCGTACGTATCACAAGGGTCCCGCTGTGCATATGACCAATCAGGGCGACGCGCTCGAAAACATTTATAATCTGCCCGGCGTGCCGTGGTGTTCGTTCTTTACCAGCGCCGGACACGCCCTGCACGGCGCCTATTGGCACAACGATTACGGACGCCCGCGCAGTCACGGGTGTGTGAATCTGCCGTCGGACGCGGCAAAATTCCTGTATCGCTGGAGCCTGCCCACGGTCCCGCCGGAAGCGAGTTATGTCCATTTGCCCGGCGAGGGGACGCGCCTCCGGGTCATCTAATCTGCGCAGTTGATTTCGCTCTACACAAGGAGAATCAATGAATCCCATTTTTCAATTCCCGAGTTATCTGCTCAAACGCCAGGTGTTCGCGCTGGCGGGCACGTTCCGTTTTTACGATCCGAACGGAAACCAGGTGATGTTCAGCCAGCAAAAGATGTTCAAACTGCGCGAGGACATCCGCGTGTATGCCGATGAGAACAAAACGCAGGAAGTGTTGAGCATCAAGGCGCGCCAGATCATTGACTTTTCGGCGGCGTATGACGTGGTGGACACGGCGATGAACCAGAAGGTGGGCGCGTTGCGCCGCAAGGGCTGGAGTTCGATGCTGCGCGACGAATGGCAGGTGCTGGACGCGAACGACAACCCGATCGGCGTTCTGTTCGAGGACAGTCTGGGACTGGCGCTTCTGCGCCGCTTCCTGCTCGGCTCGTGGCTGCCTCAAAACTATGACATTACCCTCGGCGAAACGCGCGTGGCCGACCTGCGACAAAACTTCAACCTCTTCCGTTACGAATTGAACCTCGATTTCAGCATGGACCCTTCACAGCGCCTCGACCGCCGTCTCGGCATTGCCGCCGGGCTTTTGCTCGCCGCCGTGGAGGGGAGGCAAAGCAGTTGATGCCTCGACAACCTCTCTTTGCCGGTCTCGTGTTCGATGAATTCGACCGTCCTGCCGAAACCGCCTATGTGGGCGATGAACCCTGTTATGTGGTGGACGACGCGGGCTTTCGCCGCCACATCCCTTCCGAGCAGGTGGACAGGCAGGTGCTGAGTCAGATCGCTGGCTTGATGAAGGGCAGTGAAGACCTGATCTCCGAACAAACCGCCAAACTGCTCGGGCAGGAGGACGTTTTCACCAAAGCCGCCATCGAACAGCAATTGAAGAATATTGACCAACAGTTCGACCAGTTGATACGGGTGGGCATTCCCGAAGATATGCGGGCATACCTGGGGATGACGGGGTTCAAGGTGACGATCAGTATCCATGGTGAAGTGTTGAAAATGGACCAGCCCGGCATCGCCTCAGATGAGGGAGAGTGAAATGAAGCGGACGAGAGTCCGCTTTTTTTATTGCCGCGGCGGGCTGAGGTGGCGAAGGAGGCGGTTATAATCCGAACACCCTGCCATTCCATGAGTGACGCCCCGGCTGTTCCCTGATATCCGCTTATGGCTGCGCCGAAAACTTTGTTTTCCCAGTGAAAGGAATTCATACCTCATGCTCAAAGTCGGATACATCGGTTTAGGTTTGATGGGCAAGTCCATTGCCCGCAATCTTCTCAAGGCAGGCTTTCCCCTGGTCGTCCATAACCGCTCCCGCGCGGCTGTGGACGAACTCGTCCGTGAAGGCGCGATGGCCGCCTTTTCTCCCAAGGAAACCGCCGCACAGGTGGACGTGGTCTTCACCAACCTGCCCGATTCTCCCGATGTGGAGCAAGTCGTTTGGGGCGAAAACGGAATCATCGAAGGCGCACACGAGGGATTGATTTACGTGGACAACTCCACCATCAAGCCCGCCACCGCCCGCCGGCTTGCGGAAAAACTTGCCGAACAGGGCGTTTCTGCCCTCGATGCGCCCGTCTCTGGCGGTGACATTGGCGCACGGGACGGCACGCTCACCATCATGGTCGGCGGCGAAGCGGCGGCGCTGGAAAAGGTCATGCCGGTATTCAAAGCGATGGGCAAAACGGTGACGCATGTCGGCGAAGCGGGCGCCGGGCAGGTGGCAAAAGCCGCCAACCAGATCATGGTCGCGGCGCAAATGGTGGCGATGGGTGAGTTGTTGGTCTTCGCGAAGAAGGCGGGCGTGGACCCGCGCAAGGTGGTGGATGCCATCAAGGGCGGCGCCGCGCAGTGCTGGACTCTCGACGTCAAGCCGCCGCGTTTGTTTGCCGGCAACCGTACCCCCGGATTCAAGGCGCGCATGCAGCTCAAAGATCTGAATATTGTCCTCGAAACCGCAAAGGAATACGACATCCCCGTTTCCGGCGCGCAGGCGAACGCGCATCTTTTCCGGCAAATGATCGAACTCGGCATGGGCGACCTGGATAACTCGGCTGTGGTGGAAGTGATCGAGAAATTGGCGGGGGTGGAAATCGTTTGAACGCTTTCACGTTTGAACGTTCTACTCTGCAAAAACGCAACCATGAAAAAATACCTCCCCACCCTCCGCGATTATATCTTCATCGTCGTTGCCGCTTTACTGCAGGCGCTTTCCCTGCGCCTGTTCTTTATCCCGGCGCAACTGGCATCGGGGGGCGTGAGCGGCATCTCACAGTTGGTCAATCATTTCACCGGCTGGCCCATCGGTTTGATGATTTTGATTGGCAATATTCCGCTGTTCCTCCTCGGCTGGCGGTTTCTCGGCGGGTTCCGCTTTGCCATGCGCACTGCAACCGCCATCCTTGCCTACTCCCTCGCCACCGACCTGCTCCTCGAAACCCCGCTCTTCGCTCCCGGCGGCGCCGGAACCGCCCTCATCAACGACCTGCAGGGCGACATCTTCCTCAACTCGCTCTACGGCGCCATCGTCAGCGGAGTGGGATACGGGCTGGTGTATCGCGCGCGCGGCTCCAGCGGCGGCTCCGATATCCTCGCCCGCATTCTGAATCACTGGCGCGGCATCTCCATGACCCAAAGTTACCTCATGGTGGATACGGCGGTCATCCTCGGCGCAGGGTTCGTCTTCGGCTGGAAGGAAGCCCTCTACGCCATGATTGCCCTCTACGTGAGCGGCTTGGTCGCCGAGACCACCCTCGAGGGCGGCGGCACCGTTCGCACGGCGATGATCGTCACCAACCAACCCCGCGAAGTAGCACAGCGCATCCTGGATGACCTCCTGCGCGGCGTAACTGTTCTCGAAGGCACCGGCGCCTACACCGGCGCAGAACGCCCAGTCCTCTATGTGGTCATCACGCGCGCCGAAGTGGTCACGCTGAAAGCCATTGTGCAGGAAGTGGACCCGCGCGCGTTCATGGTCATCGGCTATGCTCACGAGGCGCTCGGCGAAGGGTTTCGTCCTCTCAAAACGTAGTCAGCGTCTGAATGTATTCCGTTTCCCCATTTGCGCCGGAGGCGTAAGAGAACGCCTCCGGTGTCGTTAGAGAACGACGCCTGCGCGCAAACTGAGAACGACGCCTGTGCACAAACCCTTGAGTTTTCACGCTCTCAGGCGGTTGGAATCGTAAAGTAAAACGTGCTTCCCTGTCCTTCCACGCTTTCCGCCCAGATTTTCCCCTTGTGCGTCTCCACGATGTGCTTGGCAATGGACAGCCCCAAGCCGGTTCCGCTGCCGGCTCTGGATTTTTCGACGCGATAGAAGCGCTCAAAGATGCGGGGGACATCCTCCGCCGGGATGCCGATGCCCGTATCCCGCACGGCGAATCGGACCTCGCCCGGTCCTGCCTCGGCGAAAAGAATCACTTCTCCCCCCGGCTTTGTGTACTTGACCGCGTTGTGGATGAGGTTGACCAGCACCTGCTCCATCCTTTGCAAATCCATCCTTACCTTCGGCAGTGTTTCCGCGCATTCTACGCGCAGGGATAGCCCGGCGCGCTCTGCCTGAAGTTGCATCCTTTCGCATGCGGAGGTCAGCAGCTCGGCGGGAGGGATGGGCTGAAGGTCCAGAGAGAGGCGTCCCGATTCGATGCGCGAAAGTTCGAGGAGTTCGGTTGCCATTTGGGTCAGCGCGTCCACCTCGGTTTGAATCTGGTCAATGAAGCGACGCGCGGCGGGAGGGTCTTCGAGAGCCCCGTCCTGCAGGGTTTCTGTGAGGGCTTTGAGGGAGGCGAGCGGGGTACGCAGTTCGTGCGAGAGGTTGCTGATGAAGTCGCGGCGGACGGTCTCGAGGCGGCGAATGCGGGTCAGGTCCTGGACGAGGAGCAGGGTTCCGCTGGATTGCTGGTCGGGAGCGACGACGAGTTGCAGGTACTGGTGGTGCGTGGGCACTTCGACGGTTTCGCTCTGCATCTGGCGCGTTTGCTGACAGCGGCGCCAGGCTTCGACCAGTTGGTGGTGGCGGATGACCTCGGCGATACTGCGGTTGACGGGTTGTGAGTTTTGAAAGAGCCTGCCGGCGGCGGGGTTGGCAAATTGGATAATGCCCTGCGCGTCGGCGATGAGCACGCCGTCGGTGAGTTGTTCGAGCAGGTTGGCGAGGCGGGAGCGTTCTGAACTCAAGGTCGAAAGTCGAACGTCGAATGTCGAGATTAAAGAGGTAAGGGCGGTGGAGAGGTTTTCGAGTTCTTTTGTTTTGGTTTCGAATTCCTGCCGTCGAATTTGGTTTGCAAATTCATCCACCCTGCGGCGCAGTCGGTAATACCGCCATGCGAACCATGCGGCAATTGCCAGAAAAGCGACTGCAAGAATAAGGGTGGAACCCATGCCTGGTAATTTGTAATTGGTAATTGCCGGTTACCAATTACCCTTTTATTCAGCCCTCGAACCTGTATCCCCCGCCCCTGACGGTGATGATGCGCTTCGGGTCGCTCGCGTCTTCTTCGATTTTCTGCCTGAGCCAGCGTACATGCACATCCACGGTGCGGCTGTCGCCGATGTAATCCCAGCCCCAGACGCGTTCGAGGATGAATTCGCGCGAGAGCATTTGTCCTTTGTGGCGGGCGAAGAATTCGAGCAGGTCGTATTCCTTGGGTTTGAGCGCAATGGGCTTGTCATTCAACGTGACTTCGCGGCGGCTGAGGTTGATGACCAGGTCGCCAAAGGTCAGTTTTTCCTGCTTGGTCTGAACCGCGCCGGATTTTGCCATTTCCTCATGCAGGAGGCGCGTACGGCGTAGCTGCGCCTTGACGCGCGCCATCAGTTCGCGCATGGAGAAGGGTTTGGTCAGGTAGTCGTCTGCGCCCACTTCGAGCCCGACGACACGGTCAATTTCGTCGTCGCGGGCGGTGAGCATGAGGATGGGCGTGGTCATTTCCTTGCGCAGGATGCGCGCCACTTCGAAGCCGTCCAGTTCCGGGAGCATGAGGTCGAGGATGATGAGGTCAGGCTTGAGTTTGCGCGCCGATTCGAGCGCGACGCGCCCGTCGCCCACGGCTTCGACGGTGAAACCGTCCTTTTTCAGGTTGTAGGCGAGGGTATCGCGCAGTGCGGGTTCGTCTTCGACGACGAGAATGGTTTCGGGCATGGTTGTTAACAAACTATACCATAAGAAATTTTCCGTCTGTGGTTAAAGTCTGGTTAAGAGGGGATGGGACGGCAATGTTTTTTTCATGTTTTTCGCTGTAAAATTCGGAGCAATTCGCTCGTCCATCCCTTATGGCTCAAGAATTCCACTTTTCCTGGCAATGGGATCTGCAATCGCCGCCCGAGGCGCTTTGGTCGCTTGCCTCGGATACGAACCGCTTCAACCGCGATACCGGTCAGCCCGAGGTGGAAATGCTCGGCAACGTCAAAGGCACGAAGAAACTGCGGATGAAAATTCCGCTCGTCAGGATGGAATGGGAGGAGGAGCCGTTCGAGTGGACGTATCCGTATTCGTTCGGGGTGGTGCGCAGGTATGGCGCCGGTCCGCTGGAGGAGATGCGGGTGCGAGTGACTCTCGAACCGCTTGAAAAGGGCGGGACGCGCCTCACCTATCAGACGGTCATCCTTTCCGGCCACCTCCTTGCGCCGCTGGCGATTCCCTTTGCGATTGGGGTGGTCGCCAAACGCCGCTTCGAAAAAGCCTTTCGTTTGTATGACCGCATGGCGGCGAAACGCGGCGGCGCGGTCGAGGTCAGCCGTCCGCGTGGACTCAGCCCGGGCAGTCGCGCCCGCTTCAGGTCTCAGCGTGAGGTGGTGATCGGTCAGGGGACAGAGGCGTCGCTGGCGGCTCGTCTCGAAGAGTTTCTCGACCGCGCCGACGATTTGTCGCTTCAGCGCATCCGCCCGTACGCCCTGGCGGATCGCTGGGGCGTGAGCCGCCGCGCCGTGCTCGAAATGTTCCTGCGCGCCACGCGGGCGGGCATCCTCGATATGTCGTGGGATTTGCTTTGCCCCTCGTGCCGCGGGCTTGCCGACGGTCACAGTCACCTGGCAGAGGTGCACGGCGCGTCGCATTGCAACACCTGTCAGATTGATTTCACCGCCAACTTCGACCACAACATCGAGGTGGTCTTCAAGCCCAATCCGTCGGTGCGTCCGGTCAGGTTCGAGGCGGTGTTTTGTGTGGGAAGCCCGCAATTACAACCGCACGTGGTCATGACGCAGCGGGTGGCGGCGCTCAAATCTCTGCCTGTGCCGGTGCGGCTCGAAACGGGACGCTACACCCTGCGCGCCTCGAGCGCGCCGGGCTCCAAGTCGTTGTATGCGGAGGCGCAGGGACTTGCCAAAGCGGACCTGCGCGTGACTGCATACGGCTGGACTCCCGAAGAGGAACGCGTCTCGCTTCTGCCGACCCTCAACCTGGTCAATGCCAGCGAGGCGGATCAAACCTTTACGCTGGAGCGCACCGCCTGGAGCGATCAGGCGGCGACGGCGGCGGATGTGACCGCCCTGCAGGTCTTTCGCGACCTGTTTGCGACGGAAGTTGTGAGACCCGGCGAAGAAATCTCCATCGGTTCGGTGACGCTGATGTTCACCGATCTGCGCGATTCGACGCGCATGTATCGGACCATCGGCGACGCCTCCGCCTTCGGGCGCGTGCGCGAACATTTCGAGATTTTGGAAAAACACATTGCCGGGGAGGGCGGAGCCATCGTAAAGACAATGGGCGACGCGGTGATGGCGACCTTCCGCCATCCGATCAGCGCGTTGAAGGCGGTCTGGCAGGCGCAAACGGAAATTGCCAAACGCGGCGAGCCGATGCTGTGGCTGAAGGTCGGTTTGCACCAGGGACCGTGCATCGTGGTCAACTTGAACGACCGCCTGGATTATTTCGGCTCGACGGTCAATATCACGGCGCGCCTGCCGGGCTTTTCACAGGGCGGCGAAGTGATTTTGACAGAAGATGTGTATGACGACCCGGAAGTGGGCGGTTATCTCGCGCAGAACATTCCGCCCAGCGCGTTGAGCCGCTTTACCGGCAACGTCAAGGGATTCGATGAGCCGTTCACGATGTGGAAGTTGAAGGTTTGAATGTTCTAACGTCAGTTCGGAATAAGGAAAAAAGGCATACTGTCCGACGCTAGAGAGCGTCTTTTACGCAGGCGTAGGGGACGTTCTCTAACGTCCACTCGCTTATCCCGAATTCATGTTTCTTACGTTCGAGTGTTTCAACGTTTTTTGATTTGCAGGATTTCGCTTGTATCGAACGGGGAGTGGAGTTTTTCCGAATCCAAACTCATGATCTTGCTTGGGGCGAAGAACGGGAAATCGAAATTCGTCTCCTCGCCCGCTTTCTTGCCGGGGACCGGCATCAGCCGCGCGGTGAGAGGCTTGTCGAGGCGCAATGCCAGTGCAGAAAGATCGAGCAACAAGGGAACGAGTTGTTCGGCGGTTACATCCCCTGGCAGGGGAACCGTATCCAAGCCTGTGCCGCAGACAGCGGAGTAGAGCAACGCGTCTTTGATGGTGAGTGTCCCTTCGGCGGCGCGCTTCGCAAGGACCGAGTCTTCGAGCACCGGCTGCATGAATCCGCTAAAGCCGGTGCGGGGGAAATGGGCGCGGTCAATGGCTTCGGTCAGGAGGGCGGCGGCGGCGAGCGAGCCGTGCAGTCCGATTTTGGGGATGCCCATCCGCTCGACAGCATTGCCCAGTGAATGGGCATCGTCGGGGAACGGCGCGAGGGAAAAGTCAATGCCGTAAAATCTGACTTTCAAGGTTTTGGCGATCTCAGTCAATTTCTTTCCATGCCTTTCGATCTCGGCAACCAAATTATTCCGTCCCTCTTCGATGGTCTTCGCGTTCTCGAACGCGCTGACCGCCAGGTCCGCGCACTCGGTGGCGATGCCGAAGGCAGATTGGTCCCTGTCGTGATACGCAGCGGGGAAGAACGGCGCGCCCGCCGGGACGTTTGCCAGCGCGGCAAATTGCAGGTTGGCGAACCCGTTCGGCTCGATGGGCGCGCACTTGACGATCACCTGCGCACAGGCGCGGACCGCGGCGAGATCGAGCCCGCGCGTCTTGTCTGCCATGACGCCGCCGAAGAAGGCATCCTTCGAGACGAAGATCGCATCCGGTATGACCTCGTAACTGCGCGGCATTTCCGGCAGGGCGGGTCCGAGCGAGAAGTAGCCGATCTGGTGTTGTTTGGCAATGTCGGCGAGCTGGCGGGTGAGCGCCGGTAATGTTTCGATGTTTTCTTCGCCGAGCAGCATGGGGAACGGCACGGTGGCAAGACGGACGGTCTGCACTTCGTAGCCCGCCGCCTCATAGGCGGATTTTGCCCCGGCGAGGAACGTCCCCGCGGTTCGAAGGACTCCCTCATCGAGCGGAAATTTGGGGTTGCAAAAATAGGTGATGGATCGGATTTTCATGGCGCTCGTTCTTCGAAAACGATTATACCCCGCCCCAATTCCGTCGGCGTCCGCGCGTTGCGCCGATTCTCTCCGTGAGAAAATCGTTCCAATGTGGGCGCTCGAATGCACGAATACAGAATCAAATGTTAGAATACCTCGTATCCAGCCAGCCCAGTCAACCCTTGAGGAGAGAGTGAGTCATGGCAAAACTACAGCCCGGGCAAACGCTCGGACCCTACCAGATCCTTGAGCAGATCGGCGAAGGGGGCATGGCAACCGTCTACAAAGCATACCAGCCTTCGATGGACAGAAACGTGGCAATCAAGGTGCTGCCCAGTCAGTTGGCGGAAAGCGCCGAATTTGCCAGGCGCTTCCAGCAGGAGGCGCGCATCATCGCCAAATTGGAGCATCCGCATATTCTGCCCGTTTTCGATTACGGCGAAAGCGAAGGCGTCACCTATCTCGTCATGCGCTATCTCGATGCAGGCACACTGCGCGACAAAATGGAAATGGGACGCCCGCTTCCACTCGACGAGATTGACCGTCTCTTCACCCAGCTCGCCGATGCCCTGAGTTACGCCCACAGTTATGGAATCATCCACCGCGACCTCAAGCCGTCCAACGCGCTCATCGATTCACAGGGCAACCTTTTCCTCACCGATTTCGGCATTGCCAAAATGCTCGAAAGTGCCTCCCCCCGCCTGACCCAAACCGACGCCGTCATGGGCACGCCCGCCTACATCAGCCCTGAACAGGCGCAGGCGACCAAAGTCAACCAGCGCTCCGATATTTATTCCCTCGGCATCATTCTCTACGAAATGGTCACGGGGCGCGTTCCGTTCGTGGCGGAAACGCCGCTGGCGGTCATTCTCAAACACGTCAGCGACCCGCTCCCCCCGCCCTCCACCGTCAAACCGGATGTTCCCGAAGCCGTCGAAAAGGTCATCCTCAAAGCGTTGGCGAAAAACCCCGAAGACCGTTTTGCCACCGTCTCGGAATTCCTATCCGCCTGGAAGCGCGCCCTGGATGAGACCAAAGCGACGCGCAGACCGGCTGAAGCCGCGCCAGCCTCCATCGCCTCGGCAAGGACACTCCTCGATCGAACGACGCCTCCCGGTCAGACGCAGGGGAAGCCTGTTCCCGCCTCGCAAACCGGATCGAAAGCCCGGGGCTGGGCGGGCTGGGCGGCGGGTTGTCTTGTTGTGTTGTGCGTTCTGCTGGTCGTCGGCGGCGGAGGCGTTTTCCTCTTGAATGCCATCGGCGAACCGGGCAGGGATACGACCGTCCCCACCGACAGTCCGCCCACGGCGGATGTGCCGGTCTATCGCGAAACTCTGTTTCAGGACGATTTTTCCGATTCCACCGTCTGGGGCATTCTCGACGAGGCAACCGCCTCTGTGCAATACGAAGATACTCGTTTGCGCCTGCGGACCTTTCGCGAAAACTGGGTGGTGTGGAGCAACCCCAGCAGAGACTTTTACAGCGATATTCACGTGGAGGTCACCGCCTACAATAACGACGGCAAGTCCAATACGGCGTTCGGCGTCATCTGTCACCAGCAGGGGGCGGGGGCGTCCTACTATTACGGCGTTGTAACCCCTTCGGGAAATTACGTCATTGCCCTGGCGCAGGAAGGCGAAACGGACGTTTTTCTGACGAACGACAACCAATGGGGCTATTCGGACCTGATCGCTCAAAACGCGAACGACTATCGCATCGGCATGGACTGCGGCTACGGCGTCCTCTCCCTGTATGTGGACGGTCAACTGATCGACTCCGCCTACGACAGCACGTATGCCGGCGGCAGTGCGGGCGTCATCATCTGGAGCGGCACGGATGTCGATTCGGCGGACGTGAGTTTCGACGACTTTCTCCTGCAATCGCTGGAATGAGCATGGTCTGAGGGTCAGAGACCCCGCAAGCCAAAGCACGATCTACAACGAATAACTCTCCCCCGGCTTCAAAATGACAGCCTGCGTCTTCGTCTCCTTGTGGACGCGTTCCGCCCAGGCGTTTGCATCCTGCGCGATCAAGTCCCAGGTGTTGTAGTGGATGGGGATGACGACTTTCGGTTCGAGTAGTTTGACGGCGCGCAGGGCGTCAGCGGGTCCCATCGTATAGTTGTCGCCGATGGGGATGACCGCCAGGTCGAGCCCTTCTTCGCCGATGAGTTTCATGTCTCCAAACAAGCCCGTATCCTGCGCCATGTAGATTTTCTTGCTGTCGTTGGTGGTGAGCAGGAAGCCCGCCGGGTTGCCGCCGTTGGAGCCGTCGGGCAGGGCAGAGCCGTGAAAGGCAAGCGTCAGTTTGAGGTAACCGAAGGGATGTTTGAAGCCGCCGCCGTGCTGTTGACCGTGCGTTTTGGCAATGCCCTGACCTTCGAACCAGCCTGCAATCTCATAGTTGCTGATGACGGTTGCGCCGGTGCGCTGGGCAATGGCGATGGCGTCGCCTACGTGGTCGCCGTGTCCGTGGCTGATGAGGATGAAGTCCGCCGCGACAGCCTCGGCGGAGGTCGAGGCGGCGGGGTTGCCGGTGAAAAAGGGGTCAATGAGGAGTTTGTATCCGCCGGTTTCGAGTCCGAGGGCGGCATGTCCGTACCAGGTGAGTGTGTTCGTCATATCAGCCTCCTTTTGGATGAACGTCCCACAGGTTGGCTGGAGTGGGTTGGTTTGAGGGGAACCTGCGGGACGCCGTCTCATTCAAGTATAGGCAAAATCGTATTGGAGTCAATTCCTGTATGCACAGAAATTCCAAATCCGAATGCAGAGCCGGCTCCGCTGACCAAGCCCGCCTAGGCGGACTACTCAGTCGCCTTTAGGCGGCTTTGCAGGAATAGCCGGGGGGTTTTAATCCCCGGCGAGGCGGATTGGTGCAACAAGTTCGCTTGGGATTTGGAATGGCCGAATTCCTGTTGGCAGGCTGGCGGAAAAATCCTATAATCAACAAAATACCCCGGGAGATGCCATGAAACCCACCCTGCGCCAGCGCCTTCGCTACCAGTTCGATAATTGGATGTCACGCGGCACACCCGCCATGATCCTCATGTTGTTTGCGTTTTCGCTTGCCATCGTCTTCATGGCAGGCGCGGTCATTACGTTGACGGGTATTTCGCAGAACGGCGCGCGCATTCCGTTTGGGGAAGCCGCCTGGGAAAGCCTGATGCGCACGCTCGACCCCGGCACGATGGGGCAGGATACGGGTTCCGGCTTCCGCGCAGTGATGTTGTTCGTAACGCTGGGCGGCATCTTCATCGTCAGCGCGTTGATCGGCGTGCTGAACAACGCCATTCAGGGACAAATCGAACGCCTGCGCAAGGGACGCTCGCGCGTGCTGGAGGCGGGGCATATCGTGATACTGGGCTGGTCAGCGCAAATTTTCACCATCCTCAACGAATTGATGATCGCCAACGAGAATCAGCGTTACGCCCGCATGGTCATTCTGGCGAACGAGGACAAGGTGAAGATGGAGGATGAAATCCGCGAACGAGTTCAGGTCCGAGGCAAGACGCGCATCATCTGCCGCAGTGGCAATCCGCTCGACCCGAACGACCTCGAGATCGTCAGCCCACACACCGCCAAATCCATCATCGTCCTGCCGCCCGAAAGCGGCGACCCCGATGCCGATGTTGTCAAAACGGTCATGGCAATCACCAACAACCCCAATCGTCACCCCCGGCCCTACAACATCGTCACCCAAATTCGCAAAGCGGAAAACCTTGGCATTCTCCGCATTATCGGCGGCCGGGACAATGTGCAGGCTGTATTCACCGAAGAGATCATCGCCCGCGTCGTGGCACAGACCTCGCGCCAGTCGGGGCTTTCGGTGGTGTACACCGACTTGATGAACTTCGGCGGCGACGAAATCTACTTCAAGAACGAGACCGAACTGGCGGGCAGGACCTTCGGCGAAGCGCTCTTGCTGTACGAGGATTCCTGCCTGCTTGGGCTCCGCAAGGCAGACGGCTCGATTCGCCTCAACCCGCCGATGGACACAAACATCGAACGAGGCGACCAGGTCATTGCCCTCTCGGAGGATGATGACACGATTCATCTCTCCGCGTATGCCGCCTCGCTCGGCACGGAGCGCCGCCTGATTCCCGTCAACGAGCGGATCATCCGCTCGAGCCGCGCCCCGCAAAAACCGCCGCCCGAAAAGTGCCTCATCCTCGGCTGGAACCGCAGCGGCGCCATCATCGTCCGCGAACTGGACTGCTACGTTCCCAAAGGATCACGGTTGACCATCGTCGCCGACCTCTACGGTATCGAGAAACAACTCAAGGCGCAGGGCGTCAGACTGGTCAACCAAAAACTGGACGTACGCGAAGGCGACACCGCAGACCGCGCCCTGCTCGACAGCCTGCACGTCGCCGACTACAACCATGTCATTGTGCTGGCATACAGCACGCTCGAACCCCAGCAAGCCGACGCAAAAACCCTCGTCACCCTCCTGCACCTGCGCGACATCGCCGGGCGCGACGCCACCCCCTTCTCCATCGTCAGCGAAATGCGCGACCTGCGCAACTGCGAGCTCGCCGAAGTCACCCAGGTGGACGATTTTATCGTCAGCGACCATTTCATCAGCCTGATGCTGGCGCAACTCTCCGAAAACCCAGAACTCTACAGCGTCTTCCAAGATATTTTCGACCCTGAAGGCGCCGAAATCTACCTCAAACCCGTCAGCGATTACGTGGCGGCGGATTCCCCCGTCAACTTCTACACCCTTGTCGAAGCGGCGCGCCGCCGCGGTGAAACCGCCATCGGCTACCGCCTCACCTCCGAAGCCAAAGACGCCGCCCACGCCTGCGGCATCCACACCAACCCGCCCAAAGCGCGTGAAATCACCTTCTCCTCCGAGGACAAGGTCATCGTCCTTGCCGAAGACTGATTACAGCGCCCTCACCTCGATTCCCGCCTTTGCCAGCGTCTCCCGCACCTGCCGCGCGTTCTCCGCCGCGCGCGGATGATCGCCGTGCAGACACAACGTTTCCACACGCACGCGCCGGCCGCCAAAATCAACCCCCGCTTGCACAAGTTCGAGTGCATGTGACGCAATCTCCTCAGGGGATTCGATGACGGCGCGCTTCTCCTTGCGTGAGACCAGAGTCCCGTCGGAATTGTAGTTCCGGTCGGGGAATCCCTCGTTCGCAACCCTCAACCCAACCTCGATCCCCGCTTCGACCAACCCGGAGCCTGCCAGCCCCACCAAAATCACCCCCCCGCTGACGCTTTTCACCGCCCGCGCAACGGCGTTTGCCAGTGCCCGATCCTTTGCCGACTGGTTATACAGCGCCCCATGCGGCTTGACATGACACAGTTCCATGCCTTCCGCATACGCAATCGCCGCCAGCGCCTCCACCTGTTCCCGAACCAGCGCCTCCACCTCCTCCAGCGGAAGAGACATCTCCCGCCGCCCGAAGCCTTCCCGGTCACGCCAGCCCGGGTGCGCCCCCACCGCCACCCCAAACCGCTTTGCCAGTCTCACCGTTTCGCGCATGATGATCTCATCACCCGCGTGAAAACCGCACGCAATGTTCGCGGACGTGATGTATGGCATGATCTCCGCGTCGTTGCCGATGTTCTCGCCCATGTCGCAGTTGAGGTCAATCTTCATTTATTCCTCCACAATCCTCTCCAACCTGCCCATCATCTCGCGGTATTTCCTTTGCGCTTTCGCAACCGTCGTCTTTCGAAAACGAATCTTACTCCTGCCTGGCATACCCTGCGCGAGCAGAGGCAAGTCTGCGCTGGCAACCGTCCCAATTTTGGGATAGCCGCCCGTCGTCGGGCAGTCTGCCATCATCACGAGAGGCTGTCCGCTGGAGGGAACCTGAATGGCGCCCATCGTCATTCCTTCGGAGAGGAGTTCGGTCTTGCCGAGGGGGGTCAGCGCCGCGCCCTCGAGACGGTAGCCCATGCGGTCGGAGGTTGCGCTGAGGGTGTATTCATGCGAAATAAATTTTGCGATACTCTCGTCTGCAAAATATTTTTCCTGGGGTCCCATGATGACATCCAGGGTTGAGCTGTCGGAGTACGCGGGTTGCGCCTCGAGGGGCAGGCTCTGGGCGGCGAGGTCGGTGAGCGGGCGGGAGGGAATGCCTGCCTGCAACACGTCACCGGCTCTCAGACTCCTGCCGTCGAATCCGCCCAAGGGACCGCGAAGATACGTCGAGACGGAACCAAGCGTCGGCGGAGTTTGAACGCCGCCCGAGACGGCGAGGTACGCCCACATGCCGGAGTCCAGTTTATCGAGGTGGATCGTCCATCCGCCGCGCACATAGTACGAACTCCATAGTGGAAACTCCCAAATGTAAATCGAGAGGGCGAAACCGGCGCCCGCAACCGCAATTACACAGTTGTGGAGGGCGCGCAGGGTCATACTGCCCAAGCCGATTTCGAGGGCGGCGGCGGTGGGGTGGTTGCCTGCCAGCAGGTTTGCGGCGCGGAAGGCAAACCAGTCCATCGGACCCGAAACTGGCACGCCGAACTTTCTCCAGCCGAAGCGGCCCGCGTCTTGAATGGTGGCAAGCCCGTTGGCTTCGAGGATTTCGAGTGACATGGCTCATCGGTGTTCCGCAGGTTTCGTTGTGCGATCCGGTGGCCCGATCAAACCTGCGGGACGGTTACTTCTCCTCGATAAATTTCACTTCATCGCCCGGCGCGAAGAGGAATGGCGAATCGGAGCGGGGGTCGAACAACGTCAGCGGCGTCCAGCCGATGAGGTGCCAGCCGCCTGGAGAATCGAGCGGGTAGATGCCGGTCTGCCAGCCGGCGATGGCAACCGTTCCGGCACGGACGCGGGGGCGTGGCATTGCCAGACGCGGCATGACCAGTGCGTCGTCGAGTTTGCCCATGTAGGGAAAGCCCGGCGTGAAACCCATCATGAAGACCGTGTAGATTTTTTGCCTGTGCAGGCGGATGACTTCTTCGACCTGTAAGCGAAGATGACGCGCAGCCGATTCGAGATCGCCCCCCTCCTCTCCTCCATATCGCACCGGCACTTCGATCTGACGCGGCTTTCGAGAGAGGGTTTCCTCCGCCTGGAGAAGTTTTTCCCGCAGAAAATCCCTGACTCTCGCAAACGAAACGGTCAGCGGATCGTAGTGGATGAGCAAAGTTGCATAGCCGGGAACGGTTTCGATGATGCCGTCCATCGGAGAAACCTCGATGAGGTTTGCCAGTGTGTGAATCCGCCGATGGACGGAGAGGTTTATGTCGCTTCCAAGTTGAACGAGAGCCGCCGAGTCTCCAAGCGGCGTTATTCGGGAGGCAGGGCGCATCATGAGATGTTCGACGGGAGGGGTTTTCCGAAACCGTTATCGAGCTTGGAGACGGCACCGATGCAGATCCGCGTTTACGAAATCCAGGGGATGTTCAGGTTGTGGAAAGTGTTCGAGAAGTCTCCGCATTGGTTTCATACGATTGTGAAAAAGAAAAAAGACAGCCCGTCGGATTTTACGGCCGGGTTGCCGAATCTGCGGGCTGTTTGGGAACAACGATGAGCGTTCATTCTGTTGCGTCCACTTCCAGCTGTTCCCTTGTGGCTGTCGGCAGGGTAAAGTGGAAAGTGGAGCCTTTGCCGGTGTCGCTTTCCACCCAGATGCGCCCGCCGTGTCCCTGCACGGCAAGGCGGCAGAAGGCAAGACCGATGCCCAAGCCGCCCACTTTGCCTTTGCCGCGGATGCGCGTAAACTTGTCGAAAATGTGGTCCTGTTCCGAAAGCGGGATGCCGGAGCCCTCGTCCTTGACCCAGAAATGCACCCAGCCCTCCTCCGCCTGCGCGCCGACTTCGATCTTTCCTTCGCTGGGCGAATACTTGCTGGAGTTTTCGATGAGATTGATCAACACGCGGCGCGCCATGTCCTCGTCCACCCAGATGCGCGGGAGTTCACTCGGCAAATTTTCGATCAGGATCTGCCGGCGTCCCTTGATGCTGGGGGCAACGTCTTGCAGGGTATTTTGGGTTAGCGCCAGCGCGTCCACCACGGTTTGATCCGTGACGGGCTGACCGGATTCCAGGCGGCTGACATCGAGCAGGGAACTGACGAGGCGTTGGATTCGGTCAGTGGAGTTTTCGGCAATTTTTAGAATGGAAAGAACCGTGGCGCGTTCCTGTTCGGGCACCATGGTGGCAATCACATCCAGGCTGGAGACGATGTTTGCCAGCGGCGAACGCAGGTCGTGGTAGATCATCGAGGTCAGGTCTTCGCGCAGGTTGTCGAGTTCCTTGCGTTTGGTGATATCGCGCAAAATCCATTGGATCGAGTCGGTCGAATCGAATTCCACTCTGCGGGCATGCACCTCCGCGGAAATGTGCGCTTCGTCCTGCTTGTGCAGGGAGGATTCATACGAGATCATCTGGTCGCCGCGCAGGAACTCGAACTCCATGCCGGTCTTGCTCCAGTTCACCTCGTGTAACTGGTCAATGGTCATGTTTTGCAGTTCTTCGCGCGTATAACCGCTCAGGAGGCTTGCCTGGCGGTTGGCTTCGATGATGCGACCCTCCCAATCGGTGATGACGATGGGATCTATGCTTTCCTCGAACAGGTCCCGGTAACGTTTGTGCGCGGCTTGCAGGCGTTCGAACAGCTGGGCGTTCTGGATGGTGGTGCCTGCCAGGCCTCCGATGCCGGTCATGACCAAGAGCGCATCGGGGTCGAACGCGCCTGCAATGGGATTGATCGCCTCGAGGACGCCTATGACGCGCCCCTGCGACTGGATCGGCGCTATCAAAAGCGCCCTCGTTCCCTCGCCTGCCAGTCTGTCCGCTTCGTGGATGTGTCTTTCCCTGTCGGTATCTGCCATTACCACCCCGCGCCCTTCGCGTGTGACGGTGCCGGTGACGCCGACGCCCAATTCGATTGTCCTGCCCAAAATGTTTCCGGCATTGTGCCCGGCCGCGGTGCGGAACACGATGTGATCTCCCTCGATCATACCGAGCGCCACGGTCTCGACTTGCAGAGCCTGCATGGTCTGGATGAGGATGCGCTGGTAGACATCATCCATGCGCAAGGAGGCGTTCATCGCTGCCGCGCCCTCTGCCAGCGCCGTCATCACCCGCGCCTGGCGCTGGCTCTCGGTGTAAAGACGCGCATTCAACACGGCGATGCCAGCCTGATCGGCAATGGCTTGTACGAGGTCAAGTTGTTCGCTTGTGAAGGAATTGGGTTTGGTATGCACCAGCGTCATGACCCCCACCAGCTTCTCGCGCGCCAGCAAAGGCACACAAATCGCGGATTTGGAGCCGAGCCGGTCGGTATCGTCCGGGCGGATTAACCAGCGTTCGTCCTTGCCCGTATCGGGTACGTATACCCCTTTGCGATGCTGAATCACCCAACCTGCGAGACCGCGTTCCATCGTTTCGCGCATTTGCTGGGTGGTATGTTCGTGGATCTTCGTACCGTATACGATGGTGGCGTCCACCGCCTTTCCGGCGTCGTCCAGCACAACGATACTGCAGCGTTCGCCGCCCACATTCTGCAGGGTCTCATACAGGACGCGCTGAAGCACCGTCCGCAGATCGAGCGCGGTCGCCAATTCCCGGCTGACATGATAAAGGAGTTCGAGTAATGCCCGTGTCCGGTCGGGTTCCTGTGGAAGCGCCATAATCGTTGTAACGAATAAAGTATAGCACAACACAAACAGGTTACAGTCGGGGTACAATGAGAACATGACACTCGATATTCCCCGCATTAAGGCGCTCTGTTTCGATGTGGACGGCACCTTGAGCGACACCGACGATGTCTATGTCCACAAGGTGGCGCGTTTCCTTCCCCCATTCCTGTTCAAGGATCCCAACCATGCGGCGCGTCGTTTGGTGATGTGGATCGAAGCGCCGGGCAACGCCCTGCTGGGGTTTACCGACACGATCGGGCTGGACGATGAGATCGTCGCGTTGATTGACTGGTTCTCACGCCGCCGAAAGTATTCCGCCAAAACCTTCCGGCTCATCCCCGGTGTGGACGAAATGTTGAAACAACTCAAGGGTCGCTATCCCATGGCGGTGGTTAGCGCTCGCGACAAAAAAGGGACGCTGCGTTTCCTGGAACAATTCAATCTCGGGCAGTATTTCGAGGCGATCATCACCGGTCAATCGGCTGAACGCACCAAACCCTACCCGGATCCCATTCTGCTTGCCGCACAGAACATGGGCGTCGCCCCGGCGGAATGTCTCATGATCGGCGACACCACCGTGGATATGCGCGCCGGCAAATCCGCGGGCGCGCAGACGGTGGGCGTCCTTTGCGGTTTTGGCGAAGAGCCCGAACTCAGAAAAAAAGGGGCGGATGTGATTCTGAAGACGACGAGCGAACTGGCAGGCTTGTTGTTGGATCGAAGATGATCTTCGATTTACGCGGATCGAGGACGAAAATCACAGACATTGTGCCCGAAGGGTGAATCCGGAGCGGGCATTTTGTAGTTTGGGTTGTATCAAAACAAAAAAGCGCGCCAGAGGGCGCACAGTACGCCTTTGCGTAAGAGACGTTCTCCCCTGGCGCTTGCCCGTCATTGCGAAACATCCCCGAAGCGGAGCGGGAGGGCAAGTGTACCGTCGGCTGACGTATGCAAGAGGTCTATTCATCCCGCGGGGTCGAACCGCAGGAATGATGTCATTTCTTGCGATCGGCAAACACGACCACGACAATGTGTTGGTTCAGCAACTGAGGCACGGCATTTTTCCCCTGTGCGATCTGACCCAGCGTGTACCCGCCGGCAATCGGCACATCCCTGCCGAGGATATCCTGCACGGCGGCAATCTCGGCAGCCGGGTGCGATTTCAACAACATCTCCCAGGCAACGTCCACCAGCACAAGGGCAAAGGCGGGTTTGTCGCCGTTCATCGCCTGGAGCGCCTGCTGCGCGGCTTGCTGGGCGGCTTTTTCACAGGAGTCTCGGTTGCCGACAAGCAGGTAGGCGTCTGCACCGTCGCGTACGGGCGCGTTCATGCGGAAACTGCCGTCCGCTTCCACGCGGATGGGCGCGCGCACTACGATTTGATCGCCCTGTTCCACGCCGAGCGGGTAGAGCCGCGCCAGATGACTGAGCGGCGGAAACGCCCATTCCCGCGCAGGGTGTCCGAACAATTGAGCGTAGGTTTCGGAGGCTGGGCGCCCGTCCAATGTGCGCAGCCAAAAACCGCGCGAGCGGGTCACGCGGAAGTGACTGCCGACAGGGTTCCATCCGTGTGCATAGCCTACGCCCACACGCAGGTCGCCGCGCAGCATGGCTCCGGCGAGGGCTCCGTTTCCGCTTTGCGGACCAGCCAACTGGTAGGAATGACCCGTGTGCAAATCCCCGGAGGATAAAGCCCCCGCCAGGGCGACGTCGGTTTGGGGAAGGGATGCGCATAACTGGTCGGCATCGCCGTTGAAACCGTCTGCAAAGAAGAGGAGGGCTTTCGCGTCTTTCCTGTCTTCGAGTTGTTTCGCCAGCCGGGAGCCCGTCTCACGCCCACTTTGGGCATAGCCGGGCATCCAATACGTCTCTGCCTCGACATCGCCGTACAGCAATGCGACGACAACGGAATTGGGGTGCAAGCCTCTGGAAGAAAACCCGACCGGACTGCTCAGACCGATCAGCGGGGTATCGCCGAGCAGGCTGGATGCGCCGTTGACGACTTCGCGCGCCTGATATTGATGAGACGCGATGATAAACCCCATGCTGGGGTTGGCGGAGCCGAGGCTGTTCAAGGCGTGATGTGTGGCTTGCAAACCGGCTTCGCGCCCGTTCAATGCCTGTGCATATCCGGTGGCGGCTCTCAGTGTCATGGTTTCATCCCTCAGCCACCGGCACGGTGAAATGGAAGGTGGTGCCGCGTCGGAATTCGCTCTCGAACCAGATGCGCCCGCCCTGCATTTCGACGAGGCTCTTGGTGATATTCAAGCCAAGACCTGTGCCGGGGGCTTCGCGCGCCTTCGAGTCGTCGGAGCGGAAGAACTTCTGGAAGATCTTGGCCTGGTCCTCAGTGCTGATGCCGATGCCGTTATCTTTGACCCAGATGTGAACAACCCGCCTGGCGCCTTCGGGGTCCCATTGGTTTTCGGTTTCCTGCGCTCCTAGCACGATCAATCCGCCTTCGGGCGTGTATTTGTGGGCGTTGCTCACGAGGTTGGTCAGCACCTGTCCCACGCGCACCGGGTCTGCCCAGACGTTCGGCAGATTCTCCGCCAGTTGCAGTTGTATCGTCTGTTTTTTGTCTTCGACCTGGCGTTTGGTGGAACGCAAAACGTCGTCCACAACGTCCGGGATGTGGACGCCCCTGTATTCGAGGCGCAGGCGTCCGGCTTCGATTTTGGCGTTATCGTTCAAGTCGGAGACCAGCACCGACATGCGTTCGACGTTGGATTTGATGGTATGCAGGAAGTTCGCCTGCATTTCGTTGATTTGTCCGACCGAACCCGCCGCCAGCAATTCGGTGTAGCCTTTGATCGAAGTCATGGGGTTTTTCAATTCGTGCGCAACAAAGGAGACAAAATCGCTCTTGGCAATGTTTGCCCGCTGGACTTCGTCGTAGAGTTGGGCATTGTAGATGGCAATGGCGGCATTGTCGCTCAGGCGGTTGAGGAACCCCAGATTTTCCTGTGAGTCGCTGGTGCTTTCGAGCAGGAGCAGACCGACGACTTCCGTTTCGCGCCGAATGGGGATGATGACCTGTGTGTGCGCGGTGGGGAGGAGCCCCTTTTCGCCCGAGGCGATCAAAGAGATTTGGGCGGGCTGTCCGCTTTCGAGGACGGGTTTGATGGTGGGCATGTCGGCGGGCAAGTGTCCGTTGGATGGGTCGGCGAAGATGTCCTCGTATCCCACCTGTGCCATGAGGCGTATCTGGTTGCCCTCTTCGATCATGCCAATCAGCCCGGCTTCGGCGTTCGAGTGGCGGATGGCGTATTCCAGTGTGGTGCGCATGGCACGGTCCACGTCGAGGCTGGCGTTCAGTTCACGAACGATGCGCCCCATGACTTGCAGTTCTTCGACGCGGGCGGCGAGCTCCTGGTCGGTGAGGGCGAGCAGGCGGGCGTTTTCGACGGCGACCGCCGCCTGACCGGCAAAGGCAGTCAGAATGTTTTGGTCGTCCAGGACGAACGGCAGGCCGTCGCGGCGGTTGATGACTTCGATGACGCCGAGCACACGGTCTTTGATTTGCATGGGGACTGCCAGCAGGGAGCGCGAGGTATAACCGGTTTGTTTGTCGGTCATGACGTTGCTGCGCGCAACGGAGTGCATGGCGTCGTTTTCGATGACGGGCGCGCGGGTCTGGACGGCGCGCCCGACGATTCCGGTTCCGGCGGGGAGGCGTTGTCCGAGCAGGTTGCCGGCTACGGGTCCGATGGTGACGCGGAAGACCAGGTCGCCGGTTTGGTCGTCCACCATGAACAGCGTTCCGGCTTCGCAATTCAGGATGTTGACCGCGTTTTCGAGGATGTTGCGCAGGAGGGGTTCCTGATCGAGTGTGGATGTCAGTTGGCGGGTGATTTCGTTCAGGGTTGCCAGCTGACGGGCGCGGTGTTCGGTTTCCTGGAGGAGGCGGGCTTTGACGATGGCGCCCACGGTCTGGTCTGCGATGGATTGGAGGAGATTCAGTTGGGCGCGCGTATAGGTGACGGTGGCGTCCCGGCTTCCAACACTGAGCGCGCCGATGGTTTCCGCCCCCGAATTGAGGGGAACGCCCATCCAGGCGTAAATGCCCTCGGCGGAGGGGGTCACGTTACGAGACTGGCATTCGCGTTTGTAGTCCTGGGTGATGATGGGACGTCCTTTGCGGATGATCTCCTGTCCCAAGCCTAGGCTGGGCGGCAGGGGCTGGTTTTCGAGGGCTTCCATGCGTTCGTTATCGTCCACCCGGAAGCCGTAGTAGAAGTAGTTGGCGGCTTTGTTGTAGAGGGAAATGTGGAAATAGGTGGATGGGATGATCTGGGATGTTTGGGCGAAGATGAGTTCGAGCACGTCGTCGAAGGTCAGGGTGACGTTGACTCCCTGCGAGACGCGTGACAGGGCGTTCATTTCCTGTACGCGGCGTTCGAGGTTGGCGACTGTCTGCACGCGGGAAATGGCGATCGATGCCTGGTCGGCGATGTTTTCGAGGTAATCGAGGTCTTTGGGGGTGTAGGCGGCGCCGGAAAGGGGCGAACCCATGGCAAGCCAGCCGACGGGTTTGTCTTCGCCGCGCAGTCCGATGAACAACCGCGCGCCCAGCAGTGAGAGCCGCGCCTCGTCGCCCTTGGGGAGGGAGGCGGGGTTGACGGTGTCAAGGTAAAGGGGGATGTTTTCCGATTGGAAGTATTGAACCAGCGGGCTGGTGGAGGCAAAGCGGATGTCGCTGGTGGGGCGTCCGTCTTCGTCTGGCAGGGCAAGGTATTGGTCGTTGAGGGAATCGTATACGAAGACGTGCAGACGGTCTGGGGTGAGTGTGGACATGATCTGCTGGCGGATGACGCGCCCGATCGATTCGATGTCCAGCGCGCCGGTCATTTCGTGACTGAAGGTGCGGATGCGGTCTTCATAGGCGCGTTGTCCGCGAAAGAAGGTACCGTCTACAAGCACTTGCAGACGATTGCGCAACGGGTTGAGCAGTATGGCGATGACGAAGACCAGCCCGCCGATCAGGTAGGGGTTATCGGATGGCATTGGCATGATCAACGCCAGTCCGCTGACGAACAGTCCGTAGGCGGCGACGACGCATGCCGTCAGGATGGCGTAGACCATGCCCTGACGCACCCAGTAATCGGTGCGCAGCAGGCGGAAACGCAGGACGACGTAACCGTTGACGAGCGGGAAGACGATCAGAAAGGGAAGCAGGTAGGGGTTGAACGCTTCGCCCGCAAAGAGGAACCAGGCGACCATCGGTCCGAATGCGACCAGTGAGCCGATCAGGATCGTGCGCGCCTGGTTTTTGACCACCGGCGATGGGGATGCCGCCGAGTGATAGAACAGCATCCCAAAATAGAAGATCGCGGCGATGCCGACAAAACCATAAATGGACTGCCAGACGGGGATATAACCGGTGGGGTTGTCGAAATCGAAAAGGTATCCGAAGGCGTTGAGAGCCAGAAGGATTCCGATGAGATACCCGCCCCAGCGGAGATAGGGTCTGCCGATCACAGCGCGTATTTCCTGTGGGAATCCCAGGGCAAGGTCAATGAGGGAACCGCCGATCATGCCCAGTGCCAGCGTCCACAGGTAGGTGAAGACGTGGGAGGTGTACAGGTCGAACAATGTGCCGACGCCGATTGCCAGCGAAGAGGCGAAGATGGAAAAGGCGCGCCCAGCGGGTTCGGTGCGGCGCAGACCGAAGATCCACAGGCTGACCGCCAGGAAGACGAAACTCAGAAATTCGGGAATGTAGAAGAAGGCGTAACGATCGGCTGGCGAAAGTTCCTCCAGGAAAATCTTTTCCTCCCTTATCTCTCCCTTGGTGGTGCGCACTTTCACTGTGACCGGTTTGCCGATCTCCTGCGCGCCGAGGATTTCCTTCAGTTGGCTTGCTGTGGTCACCGATTTGCCGTTGATGGAGAGCAGTTGATCGCCCACTTTGAACCCCCGTTCGTACATTGCCCAAGTCTCGTTTTCCACACTGGTATCGGAACCGTTCAGAACCAGCGTGTGTTCAAAAAAACCGCCCAGGAACGGATTCTTCAGCCAGTCGCTGGCGAGAACCAGCGCCGATACAAACGCCAGAAGCGCCACAGCCTGATAGACCAGCACTACGATTTGTAGTACCCTGCTCAAAACCGACTGCGTGCGTGGGGAAAGATAGAACATTGCTCCGCTTGGCGCCGCACGAGACGGCGATTTTGAAATTTTACACTACATCCCCTTTCCGTAACTATGGTACTTTCATAACAAAGAAGAAAGGCGGGAAAAAAACGTCCCGAAGAGGCAGGCTCTTCGGGACGCGGGGGGCTAGATGTCGAGGTTGCGAACCGCTTTGGCGTGGGTTTGGATGAATTTGCGGCGCGGGTCCACGGCGTCGCCCATGAGCATGTCGAAGGTGCGGTCTGCCTCCGCCGCATCTTCGATTGTGACCAGGAGCAGGGTGCGGTTTTCAGGGTTCATGGTTGTCTCCCACAATTGTTCGGGGTTCATTTCACCGAGACCTTTGTAGCGCTGAAGGGTCGCCTTCTCGCCGAGTTCTTTCAGGATTTTGTCTTTTTCCTTGTCGGTGTAGGCGTATTTGACCTGGTTTTTGTAGGCGATGCGGTAGAGCGGCGGCTGGGCGATGTAAAGGTGACCGTTTTCGATCAGTTGCGGCATGTAGCGGAAGAAGAAGGTGAGCAGGAGGGTGCGGATGTGACTGCCGTCCACGTCGGCGTCGGTCATGATGATGACGCGCCCGTAGCGCAGTCCTTCGATGTCGAAGTTGTCGCCGATGCCGGTACCGAGGGCGGAGATGAGCGCTTTGATTTCGTTGGAGGAGAGGATTTTGTCGAGGCGGGCGCGTTCGGTGTTCATGATTTTGCCGCGCAGGGGGAGGATTGCCTGGAAGTGGCGGTCGCGTCCCTGTTTGGCGGAGCCGCCTGCCGAGTCGCCTTCGACGATGTAGAGTTCGGTCTTGGAGGAGTCGCGTTCGGAGCAGTCTGCCAGTTTGCCGGGCAGGGTGAGCGATTCGAGGGCAGACTTGCGGATAACGAGATCACGCGCTTTGCGCGCCGCGTCGCGGGCGCGAGCGGAGGTGAGACATTTGGCGATGATTGCTTTTGCCGCCTGGGGGTTTTCCTCAAGGAAGGTACTGAAGGCTTCGCCTACCACCTGGGTTACGTAGGTCTGCACTTCGGGGTTCATCAACTTGACTTTGGTCTGCGATTCGAACTGCGGCTCGGGGTGTTTGACCGAGACGATGGCGGTGAGTCCCTCGCGGGTGTCGTCGCCGGAGAAGTTGGGGTCGGAATCTTTGAGCAGACCGTTTTTGCGGGCATAGTCGTTGATGACGCGCGTGAGGGAGGCGCGCAGACCAGTCAGGTGGGTGCCGCCGTCTATGGTGTTGATGGTGTTGGCAAAGGAATAGACGGATTCGGTGTAGGCATCGGTGTATTGGATGGCGGCTTCGATGCCGATGTTTTCGATGTCCTTTTCCACGTGGACAACCGGGTGCAGGGTTTCGCGGTTGCGGTTCAGATAGCGAACGAAGGAGGTGAGACCGCCCTCGAAGTAGAAGGTCATCTGGCGGTCGGCGCGTTCGTCCACAAACCGGATGGTTACGCCGCGTGTGACGAACGCCATTTCGCGGAAACGCTGGACGAGGGTATCGAAGCGGTAGTCAATTTCTTCGGTGAAAATCTGTTTGTCGAATTTGAAGGTTTGCTTGGTGCCGGTCTCTTCTTTGGAGACCTTACCCACCATTTGGATGGTTCCCTGAGGCACGCCGCGTTGGTATTCCTGCCGCCACCATTTCCCATCGCGTTTGACTTCGGTGACCATCCATTCGGAGAGGGCGTTGACGGCGCTCACGCCCACGCCGTGCAAACCGCCGGAGACTTTATAACCGCCTCCGCCAAATTTGCCGCCCGCGCCGATGACGGTCATGACCACGTCCACGGTTTCCATGGGTTTGCCTTTGGCGTCCTTCTTCGTCGGATGCGGACCGACCGGGATGCCGCGTCCGTTATCTTCGACGGTCACACTGCTGTCGGCATGGATGGTGATGCCGATGCGCGTGCAGAAGCCTGCCAGGGCTTCGTCAATGGCATTATCCACCACTTCATAGACCAGGTGATGCAGGGCTTTGATGTCGGTGCCGCCCACGTACATGCCGGGGCGTTTGCGCACATGTTCGATGCCCTCGAGAGCCTGAATGGCGTTTACATCGTAATTCACTGTCTGTTCTTTTGTAACCACAAAAACCTCCGGATAAATCCCCGCGCTGTTTGGGCGCGCACGCGGATATGATCAAATTGTCCTGAAAGACCGGAAACGCTCATAGGTGTTTTTCAGCCAGTCGGTTGTGTCGCGGTAATAGATGAAACTGGCTGCCAGCAGCACGGTTGTAATAAAGGCATGCCCGGCAATGCCGACCAGCATCATCCACGAATCGCCGGAGGGCACGCTCCACAGGTAATTCAGTCCGGTCGAAAGAATGATGACCGAAAACACGAACAGGCTGCTCGTGGGCAGGGTGACGCGGGACATGCTCAAACTGGCGAACATGGAATGGAGGGCGTTCTGCCTGCGCACGAAGATTCCATGCGGCATGAAAAACAACGGAACGATCAGCCAGAAGGATACAAGGATCGCCACAAATGCCGCCCCGTTTGCCAGAAGCGGACTGACCAGCGCCAGCAAACTCAGCACCATGAGCGCCGGGAATAAAACTACCAGCAGTCCGATCCACCAGACCAGGGAGAGGATGCCGGTTTGAACGATGGCGCGCCATGGGTTGATCATTTCCTGCTCGTTCGATGCGGCGATCGAAACGGAACGAAAGTATAGCCCTCCGCCGATCCAGCCTGCCAGCGTCAACGCGACCGTCCACCCCAGCATATGCAGGACTGAAGGAATTTGGACAACATTCTGGATTCCCAGCGGGGTTCGCAAAGGCAGGGATTCGGGAATCATGCCGGAAAGCAAGCTCGGAATTCCGATGGGGAAGGTACGCAGATTGGTCAGGACATTGATGAGCCCAAGCAGATCCACACGTTCCTCGAGGATGGCAAGATTCTGGACGGGAAGCCCCGCCCGGTTGTTGATCTCCACCCACTCGCGCAGGAGGGAGTGGTATAAATTTCCTGCGCTCAACCGCGGTCCCAGCCACAGGAACAGATCGAGGACGAAGGGCAAAAGGATCAGCGTAATATGATTGGAAACGGCATCGAAACCCGCCTGGAGCGAACCCATCACGCCCGGCGGGGGCGGAAGCGTTTCCGGTGTTTGAGCGTTCATAACCACTTGATTCTACCATACGGGCATGGCGCGCTTGGCATTCGTCGAAGGGACAGGTACAATCCTTCCCTATGAAGGAAAACGACCGGTTCATGCCGGACCCGAACCGTATCGGACTGCTCACATCCACCGTCCTGCTGGCGCTTGCCCTGACGCGGTTCATTCCGTCGCAAGGATACGGTCTCGAGGTTCGATTCCCCCCACTTCCTTTCGCGGTTACGCTGGACCTTGCCACGCTCATGAATGTACTGGTGGCCTGCCTGACGGCGGCGGGCATGGATTGGCTGGTGCGCGGACACCCTGCGCTGAAGGACAGGCTGACCTTTCAATGGTGGTTCCTGCCAACCCTGACTGCGTTTGTCATCAGCATTCCCCTGTCTGCGCTCCCCGGGCGGGCATGGTGGATCGGCTTCTTGCTCGGCGGGGTATTTATATTCTTCGTCTTCCTCGCCGAATACATTGTGGTGGACCCGGACGCGCCGTATTACACGTGGTCGGTGGCAGGATTGACCGCCATCTCCTGCACATTATTCTTCATCCTTGCCGTTGCACTGCATTCGAACGGCGTGCGTTTGTTCATTCTCCTGCCCGCCCTGTTCATCGCCGCGGCGCTGGCGAGCCTGCGTATTCTGCAATTATGGATGGGCGGCAAATGGCAGATTGCCTGGTCGTTTGGGATTGGTATGACATCCGTGCAAGTGGCGGCGGGATTGCATTACTGGCCCCTTACACCAATCCAATTTGGTTTGCTGCTGATCGGTCCGCTCTATGGGTTGATTGATCTCGCCATCAATCTGGGCGAGAACATGCCCGCGCGCCGCGCCGCCCTGGAACCCGCCGTCGTTTCCGCGCTTTGCTGGGGACTGGCGCTTTTCGTTCGGTAAAATGATGCGGCAATTGATTCTCACCAGGGAACACGTTCGGGAGATCGAGAGGCATGTGGCGCTCCATGCCCCGCTGGAGGCGTGCGGCTTACTGGCAGGAAAGAACAACCGGGTGGAACACGTTCTGTTTGTGAGGAATCAGGCTGAAAGTCCCGTGCGATTCGTGATGGATCCGGTCGAGCAACTTCGGGCATTCGACTGGATGGACGCCCAAAGGCTTGACCTGCTGGGCATCTTCCACTCGCATCCCGCGGGACCGGAAACCGTATCCCCCACCGACATCGCCGAAGCCGCGTATCCCGTCGTGCATGTGGTCTGTTCACAAACGGGCGGCGTCTGGAAACTGCGCGGGTTCTGGATCGAGAATGACGAAGCGGTCGAGATTGTTTTGCGGGTTGTCGAATAGAGCAACCCGGGCAGGCTTGTTGTGTTTAATGTTTTATACTCATTCGGAGGAACGCGATGCAGTTAATGATCGATGCAGGAATCGTGGTGCTCGGATATATTCTGGGTTCCATTCCTTTTGGAATGTTGATTGTCAAGATCAAAACGGGCAAGGACTTGCGCGAAATCGAAAGCGGGCGCACCGGCGGGACGAATACCGTCCGGGCGGCGGGCTTTTGGGCTGGCTTGCTGACTGCCATTCTCGACATCCTGAAAGGGGCGGCGTCGGCATGGCTCGCGCAGGCTGTCAGCCCGGAGAATCATCTGGTGCATGTGCTGACTCCCGTGTGTGCCATCATCGGTCATAACTACTCGATTTTTCTAATCCGGCGCGACGCCGACGGCAGATTGCGCTTCCACGGCGGCGCGGGCGGCGCTCCGGCGCTGGGCGGCGCCGTGGGGCTGTGGGGATGGATGTTTCCCATCGCGTTCGGCGCTGGCGCGTTGATCTGGTTTACCATCGGCATCGCCTCCGTCACCACGTTGACAATTGGCTTGCTGGTGACCGTTGTCTTTGCGGTGCGCGCCTATCTGGGGTATCAAAATCCGATTGATGTGTTATATGGCATCCTGGCGTTGTTCCTGCTGGTTTGGGCGCTGCGCCCCAACATCCGAAAATTGCTCGAAGGCAAGGAGCGCGTCGTCAGTTTCAGTTTGAACGGCTGGCTGAGGGCAAGAAAACAGGCAAGAGATACCGGCGACCGGTAGGCGGGCAACGGTCAGCCTCCGTTTCATCGCCGCGCCCGTCGGAAGCGGGAAAGTCGTGAAAGCGGAGCAAGATTTACCTTGCACCAGGAACGAACGCGCAAACAGGGAGGCGACATGAACGTCGCACGACGGTGAAACTGGTATTGAATGGCAAAACGGGTGTATGCTTGGGAAAATTCACTCGAACCGGATAGTAACCATGCCGCTAGCCACTGGCAAAGACAAGAAACGCATCCGCCTGCATCGGAACGTCTGGGTGGTTACGATCACCTCCCTGCTGACCGACATCTCGTCCGAGATGATCGTTCACCTCGTCCCGCTCTTCCTCTCCAACGTGCTGGGTGTCCGCACCGCCGTCATCGGTCTCATTGACGGGGTTGCCGAAACCACCGCCAGCCTGCTCAAGATCTATTCGGGCGCCCTCTCCGACAGACTCGGTCAACGCAAGTGGATCACCGTGTCGGGGTACGCCCTCTCGACCCTCGCCAAACCCTTCCTCTACATCGCCAACACTTGGAGCTGGGTGCTCGGCGTCCGTTTTGCGGACCGAGTCGGCAAGGGGATCCGCACCGCGCCGCGCGACGCCCTCGTGGCAGACTCGGTCGAACCGGCTCAACGCGGACTTGCCTTCGGGCTCCACCGCGCCGGCGACACCCTCGGCGCATTCCTCGGACTGGGGCTTGCTGCGCTCATCGTCTGGCTGAGCCAATCCCGGGCGGAGTCCCTGACGCGTGCCACCTTCCAGGTTGCCATCCTGATCAGCATCGTCCCTGCCGTATTGGCGGTGATCGTCCTTGCCGTTGGCGCGAAAGATGTTGCCAGGGCAAATCCATCGGCCGCGCCCTCCCTTTCGCTCAAGGGATTCGACAGCCGCTTCAAATCCTTTCTGTTGGTTGTCGTCCTCTTCACTCTCGGCAACTCATCGGACTCGTTCATCGTCCTGCGCGGACAGGAGCGCGGATTGAACGTCGTACAGGTCATGCTCATGGTGATGACCTTCAACTTCATCTATGCACTTCTCGCGGGACCTCTGGGTGCGCTCTCCGACCGGATCGGACGCCGACGCCTGATCCTCCTCGGCTGGTTCGCCTACGGATTGGTTTATCTCGGTTTCGCCTTCTCGCAGACGGGCTGGCAGGTGTGGATGTTGTTCGGGCTGTACGGCATCTACTACGCCGCGACCGAGGGTGTGGCAAAAGCCCTGGTCGCAGACATCGTGCCCGAGTTCCAGAGGGGAACCGCCTACGGTCTGTACGCCGCGGCGGTGGGACTCACCGCCCTTCCCGCTTCCCTCATTGCGGGCATCCTGTGGCAGGGTGTCGGCACATGGACGGGTTTCGGCGCGTCTGCCCCATTCTTCTTCGGCGCGGCGATGGCGCTGCTGGCGGGTATCCTGTTTTGGAGATTGGTCAATAAGGGGGTTCGGGAGTCTTCGAGCGTTCGTTAAGAACGGCGCGGCAGTGAATGCACGATCGTTTGCGAAATCGAACTCAGGTGCCTGTCCAGATTGAAATTCTCTGCAATAAATGCCTTCCCTCTGGACCCCAGTGTTTTTGCATAGCGCCGGTCTTCGAGCAGGCGCAACATGTGTCGCGACATGCCCTCCACATCGTGTTCGTCCACCAACAGTCCCGTTTCTCCATCGCGAATGACTTCAGGGATGCCTGCATGGCGTGTGCTGATCACCGGTACGCCCGCCGCTGACGCTTCCAGAATGGAAACAGGCGTGCCTTCCATGTCTCCATCCAGAGCGGTGATGGAGTGTTGGACATACGCCCTTGCAATGCGCAGATGCCGTATGAATTCGTCGCGGGAGATGACGCCCGGAAAGGAAACCGCCCCTTCAATGTTTAAATGGCGCGCCAGATTTTTACAGGCATTGAGCAGGACGCCCTCTCCGGCAATCACCAATCGGGCGTCGGGATGTCTGTTCGCCGCCTCCTTGAAAGCCAGCAGGGTATAGTAGGGCGCCTTTTTGTCTATGAATCTTCCGACGCTGACGAATACTTTTTCTTCCAGGCGGGGTTCGATCTTCAGGAAACTGTCATGCGGACCATAGGGGTTGTAGCGAATTTTGTCCGGCGGGCAGCCAAGTTCCTCGACCCGTTTTTGCATTGCCCGGCTCACGACAAACACGGCTGCGGCGTATTGGAACATTTCTTTGTAGCCGGTTTCGTATTGTTCTATGATCTGATGTACGAACGCGTCGTAGCCGTGGAAGTGAACCAGCAGAGGCAGCCCCAGTCTCTTGCAGACTTTCAGGACTCCCACACCGGTGGGACCGTATTCCGCCAGGACGCATTCTATTTTTTCCCTGCGCAGCGAACGGGCGAATGCCTTTTCCTCGATGAATAACGGGGATGGCAAGATTTCCGCGATCAGCCGGTTGAACGTCCGTTCCCAAATCGTCCGAGGCGCCAATCCGCCTTTTCCTTCCAGCATGGTCGGCAGCCATCCTCCATAGTAGAAGCTTACCTGCGCGCCGGGAAGATGTTTGTGCGCCTGTATGAAGGTTTCGGAGTATATGTCGCGATGGGGGGAAGCGATGGCAAGTTTGATATTCATGCCTGTTTCTTTTTCGCCAAGCCGTACAAGCCCGTGATCATTTGTCCTTCCGCAAAGGAGTAATCGAAGTCCCTGTCTCTGGCGATCAGGTATTGCATGATCGGTTTGATCAGAACAGACAGCAGCGCTCGTTTCCGCGGCGAAAGAGGCGACCTTCTCGCCCACAAGCCCAGCATTTGCGCCAGTGAGGCGTGCCAGCCGCCGCTTGCCCGGAGTTCCGTTTCGACGAATCCCGAGTTTCTCAAATGTCTTTCCAGCGCGAACGGCGTGTACCGGTATTCGTCCCTCGGCACCTCGTGAAGATTCCATAAAAAAGGAACCGTAAAAAACAGAACGCCTCCGGGTTTCAAGACCCGGTGAACTTCACGCAGGAGGATTTCCGGTTCGGGGCAGTGTTCCAGCACTTCTGTGGCAATGCAGCTTTCGAAGCTGTCATTTTCAAAGGGCATGGTCCTGCCGTCCCATGTGTAATCGGGCTTGATGTGTTCGTCGTATACCAGAGCGGTTTCGATATCCAGCCCCACATATTCCCTTACGGCGCTGTGTTTCAGAATATACTCCCTGTAGGGCATCTTCCCGCATCCGGCGTCGAGCAGTCTCCCGTTCAGCGCGGGAAGCGCCCAGTCAATTGCCGCCTTGATGGACGAGCGAATGAGATACCGGTCCAGGTTTGACAGGCTGAACGGTATTTGAATGAAATTATCACCGACTTCGCTCATGGCTTGTTTTTCGTCCGCTGTCTGCCGTGGGGTCAGGGTTGACCACCCGGCGGTTATGTTTTCTTCCGAACGAGGAGGGTTTTGATCAGGCTTTTTAATTTTGCGGCTCTTCCTGCCATTTCCCTTTTTTCGCTGTGCGCCTTCAACAGGGTCTCGAAATCGGACAGCGCGTCGAGCGTTTTTTGCAGAAATATTCTTTTGTGCCTGTCGTCGGACAGATAGGAAAGGATGGCAATATGGTATTGTACAACCTTCCTTTGCATGTCCAGCGCCGAAAGTGTGGAATAATGCCCGGAGCCCCGCCGATAGATGCCCATGGTTTCGTCGAGGCGAAACAAAGGTCCCTTTTCGGAAAGCAGGATGAAAAGAAAATAATCTCCGACCGGCGAAAATTCGATTTCGAACGGCGCCGGGATGGGGATGTTTCTGAACATGACCGAGCCCGTGTGAATAAAGTTTCTATGCTTCAGCAGGTCCAGGACGGTGATTTCCCTTTTGTTTTCGATGGCGAGGTACCTTCTTTCCATCACTTCGTCTTCTTTCACCTGACTGCCCTCCAGGGCTCGCACTTTATGAAAACACAAAACATATTCGGGATGTTTTTCCAGGAAGTCGAACTGTTTTTGCAATTTCAGGGGGTCGGTCCAATAATCGTCGCCTTCGCAGAGCGCGATATATTTGCCTCGCGCGCGAGGGATTTGGTAGGTCGGGGTTATTTTTATGCCCTGAGAAAACCGGTTCACGCTTTGGTACATGGGGAAAATCAGATGCGGATACTGTTTTTCATACTCCTTTATGATCTCTATTGTCCCGTCGGTGGAGGCGTCGTCGTGAATCAAGATTTCAACGGGGAATGTCGTCCTCTGCATCAGGAACCCCTCCATGGCGTCGCGGATGTAGGGGGCGTGATTATAGGTGATGCATGAAACGCTGACCCAAGGGACTTCGTTCTGACTCCAGCGTTGTTCGGTGACGAGGATGGGTTCGGGCAGAAGCGGGCGAGGGGATGTTTCAATCGGCATCGGTACGTTTGGTTCTTTTCAGGATTTCGCCGGATGACGATACGGCAAAACGGATGATCGCGCAAATTTTTTCGATCTCCCGCGGAGTGACGGCAGTGCCCGTCGGCAATTGCAATACCCTTTGGGTAAGCCTTTCGGTTTCCGGCAGGGGCGGCACATGCCAGGAACGATACGGCTCCATTTGATGGCAACCCGGATAGAAATACCGCCGTGCGCGTATATTCTCGGCATGGAGGATGTCTACTACTGTATCGCGGTCAATGACGGCTTTTTCTTCGTCCACTTCGATGACGATGTACTGGTAGTTGTTCCTTTCCTGCGGGTCATACTGGATCATTCGAATCCCGGGGATGCCATCCAATTCAGCGATGTACGCCCGGTAATTGCGCCGATTGACGTCAATGAATTCATCGAGGCTTTCCAGGGAAGTCAACCCCATGGCGGCTGAAATCTCGCTCATTTTGCCGTTCGTGCCCAGCCCCACCACTTTGTCGAGACCGGCAAAGCCAAAGTTGCGCATACTGCGCGCCCGTTGGGCAATTTCCTCGTCGTTTGTGGTGATGGCGCCGCCTTCGAACGAGTTGAAGAATTTCGTCGCATGGAAACTGAACACCTCGGCGTGACCGAAGCCTCCGATGATCCGTCCGTGATGGGTGCAGGCGAGAGCGTGCGCCGCGTCGAACATCACCTTCAGCCCGTGCCTTTGGGCAATGTCGTTCAATGCCTCGACATTGCAGGCGCGTCCCCATACATGCACTCCGAGAATACCGGTTGTGCGCGGCGTAATCAATCGTTCGACTTCCGCCGGGTCTATATTATGGGTGAGAGGATCCACATCGCAAAACACGGGGGTAATGCCCAGCCATTGCATGGCGTGCGCGGTGGCGACAAAGGTGAAGGATGGAAGGATGACCTCGCCCTGCAATTCCAGCGCGCGCGCGGCGATTTCCAGGGCAATTGTGGCGTTGGCAATCGCAACACAATGATCCACCTTCAAAAACTCGGCAAGGCGTTGTTCCAACTCGATCAGGAATGGACCGTTGTTGCTTAACCAGCGGCGGTCGAGCAGATCATTGATGCGCGCTTGCAGTTTCTCGCGGTTGCCGATATTGGGACGTCCGACATGCAGAGTTTCTTCGAAGGCAGGCGGTCCGCCGAACAATGCCAGTTCTTGTACGCTGTTTTTTTTCATGTAAGCTTCTGTTGTCCTGTTGGCGGCTCATGGTCGTCTCGCCTGGTTCGCGTCTTTTGCCGGGTATCCTCCACAGCCTCGATTCCCGAATTCGAAGCGGAATGAGAGGGCAGGTATGGCGCACAACCGAACGCTCCTCGCGCGCTTTTACAAAGCGCCCACTATCACAAACCCATGACGCCAAATATCAGAAAGGAAACGCCCAGTGCCAGCAGGGTGTTGAAAACAGTTGCCGCCCAAAATACGATCACCGGCGACCATCCCAGGCGGCTCAGGTCTTTGATCGAAAGTTCCAGCCCGATACAGAAAAATGCCGCCGCAAACGCCCATTTATTCCAAAGGTTGATGAGGTCCAACTGTTCCGTTGTCAGCAATCCCAGCGAAACCAGCACGGATGCCGCGACAAAGCCGATCAGAAATTTGGGGAAACGTTCCCAAACGACTTTCAAACCGGGGCGTTCCCCCGGTTGGCGATCCACCTTGACCGCAAAATATACCGCCAACAGGAACGCGACGATGCCGATGAAGACGTTTTGCGCCAGCTTTAAGACCGCCGCCACCTGTTGAGCGGTTTCACTGTGGATGGTGCCGGCTCCAATGACTGCGGCAGTTGTGTCAATATTGCCGCCGAACCACGCCCCGGCGACATCCGCCGGTAGTCCCATGCGATTGGCAAGAAGCGGCATCAGGATCATCAACGGCATGGCAGTGATAATCACCAGCCCGGATGTATAAGTGACGTCCTCCTTTTTTGCCGCCACAGCCCCCGCCGCCGCAATCGCCGCGGAAACGCCGCACACGGATACCGCAGTCGCCATGACCGCCCTGAGTTTGTCGTTGACCTTCATTTTTCCAGCCAGCCACCAGGTGAAAAAGAACACCGTTGTCACCATGATAACGGCTTGAAGCACCCCCCCCATGCCTTTGGAAAGCAACTCTCCCAGTGCAATTCTGGTCCCCAGCAGAACCAACCCGATTTTCAAAAACAATTCCGTTTTAACGGCGGGCGCGACAAATTCATGGGCGTTTACCGATCGCAGGACGATATTCACGAGCAAGCCGAGGAGAACAGCCACCAAGGGGTATTCGATGGGATTCTTGGAGATGTTCCGTTTCGCCAGCAACGAGGCGATGCCGGTATCCATCTCAGCGATCAGCAGGACAAAAAAGAGCACCATCAGCGCCCCCAGGAACACGCGGATGCCCGCGCGAAGTCGGCTGTTTGAGGCGGCGTCATTATTCATTTGATTTGCTCCGGTCATTTGAACAGACCAAGAAGGGGCCAGGGCAATTGGGGAAGCGCGCCAAGGAGCGCCAGGGCAATCACCAAGACGGCAATGGCAATCGCCACCCAGTCTTCGTTTAATTTTTGCATATTCACTTGGATATCCGCGCCGGATCGCCGTCTAGATGTCTTTGATCTTCTTCGCCGGAATGCCGACGTAGACACCAGGTGTATCAATATCCTGGGTCACCAACGAAAGAGCGCCGATGACTGTCCCCGGAGCGATCTTAACCCCATGACCGATCACGGCGTTTGTGCCAATGTGACTGCCTTTGCCGATCACCGTTCCGGGATGCGCGATGCCCTTATGATCGCTGTATATCGTCATGACGTTCGGGGAGATGAATACGTCATCCTCCACCGTTACATCCCTGGCAATTGTGGCGTTAAAGCGCAGCGTCACGCCGGATCCGATTCGATTGTTGCCGGACGATTTGACGTAACTGTCAACGTACACGTTGCTGCCAATTTTGGTTCCCTTTTTGAGCAGGACGAAGTGTTCCAGCCGGACATTATCGCCGACCTCGCAACCTTCCTGAATGACACAATAATTCCCCATCGAGAAATTTTCTCCATGTTTAAAGTCTGCCGCAACGATGCAGCCTGTGCCTTGTTCCATTGTTTTCATCCTCCGTGATTATGACGAAGTTATTTTGCCATCTTCGATGATTATAAAGCATTTTGATTTTCGCGATTTAGAAGGGCGCCGGTACGCCGGATACGCCCTCCTGTTTTTTGGGGATGGGACGCGCTGGGTTTCCCGCCAGAACCAGCCCCTCCTGCTCAAAATCATTTACGACAACCGCGCCGGCTCCAATGATGGTGTTGTTTGGTATTTTGATGTGAGGTCTTACAACCGCGCCGGAGCCGAAAAAACAATTTTCGCCGGTTGATACCGACCCTGCAATGGCGACGTTATTGGCAAAATGGTTCCGCGCGCCAACGACGACCCCATGCCCAATCATGGTCCCGTGCGATATCATGGATCCGTTTCCGATGACGGTGGGTTTGTTGAAAAATGCACCCCTTGCAATCGTCAGGTTGGAACCGAGAAAGACGTTCTCTTCAATGATCACGATGCCGGTCTGTGCGCAGGGAACCTTGGTGTTCTTGCGTCCGTCCTGAACCCATGCCACGCCCTCTGCACCAATCACCGTGTTCGACAGAATACGGACATTGTCGCCGACGATTGTGCCCTTGTGAATGCGTACACCGGATTCCACGCTCACATCGTTCCCGATGGTGCATTCTTCTATGACGCAAAAGGCGCCTATGGAAACCCTTTGCCCGAGGCGGGCATTATTGTCTACGATGGCATGGGGATCTATCCGCGGCTCGGGCTTTTCGGCAAAAAGGGACGAGGCGTAGTAAAAGGCAAGCTGCGGATATTCCGTGTAAATGTAGGCGTTCCCTCCCCTATCTTTCAAGCGCAGTCCCGGTTTGCAAATGATGATCGAACTTTTAATACCCACTATGGGATCGGGGTCATCGCCGACGAAATAACATAACGAATTCTCCACCTGCAGGTCAATGGCGGCTGTATGTTCGACGGCAATCGCCATTCCTTCCATGGAGTATGGGATGTCATTGGCGTCCAATACGCGCAGAATGGCGTCAAGAGGTATTTTCATGTGCGCACCATAAAGGATTTCGGGTGAGGCGGAACGCAGTTCTCTCATACACGCGGCGTCTCCGCTTTTTTGTGGATCAATGCAAGCGCTCGTTTGTGATTTTTGGGTAAGCCCGGGGTATAGCCGGAGTTCTCTTAAGCCGGCTCATTTGAGCAGTTTCCACTGTGGGGAGAATTGCATCGGAGCCCAACCGTGGTATTTGCCTCGGACGGTAAAATAAACCGCCGACTGCTTTCGGAAAATGAGTTTCCTTGAATTGCCGGACAAATCGGTCATGGCAATGGTCAAGGAATACATACCCTGCGCAAGCTCTATTTTCGGGAAATATGCTTCGAAGGTGTAATCACCGATTTCACCGTCCAGCCTGGGGATGGCTTCCTCGAAGTTCAGCACCTCGCCAAAATTGCGTTGGGTGGCATCATAGAACGCCAGATAGATATTTGCCTTCTCTATTTTTTGATTCGCCTTGATTGTGATGGTTACGGTTAATTCTTCGCCGTAATTGACATACATATTCGGAGCCTGCTTCGAATTTCTTTCATTGGATGCAAGCCAGATATCGTCAAGAACTGCGATATCCGAGCCGAAATAGTTTCCCTCCGGTTTTTCCAGCATGGAATAGTAGAGATTGATCCCCTCCGCCACATCGGGACCGGTGTAAATCGCCTGCCCGTTTTTCAGGAGAATGAGATTGGTACACATTCTGGCAATTTGTGGAATATTATGAGAAACAAGGATGATGGCGGTGTTTTTGAGCAGGGCGTCCATGCGGCTGAAGCACTTAAGCACGAAGGAGATGTCGCCCACGGCAAGGATTTCGTCAATCAAAAGGATGTCCGGATCCATGTGTGAAGCCACCGCAAACCCCAGCCGCACCTTCATTCCGGAGCTATAGTTTTGCACAGGGGTGTCGATGAATTCGCCAATTTCGGAAAATTCGACGATGGATTCGAATTTCTCGTCTATTTCCTTTTTGGTGAAGCCCAGCACAGCGCCATTGTTGTAGATGTTTTCACGTCCGGTCAGGATGGGATTGAAGCCTGTTCCCAATTCGATCAGCGCTCCCACTTGTCCCCTCATGGTGATGCGTCCCCGATCCGGCTTGATGAGTCCGTTCAGCATTTTCAACAGGGTGGATTTGCCCGCGCCATTATGACCAATCAATCCGAGACACTCGCCGCGGCGGAGTTCGAAACTTACCTGATCGACCGCCCAAAATTCATCCCTGCGCAGTCGGGATTCTTTTGTGCGCCCTGCCAGTTCGGCGCCAATATCCTGCACGCCGTACCAGAGCGAGCGTTTGAGACTCCGGCAGAATTTTTTGGAAACGGATTCGACCTGTATCAAGGTGTCGTTGATCATATCGTAGTGGAGCGAGAAAAACGGCGTACCGCCATCGTGCGGTTTATGAACCTATGCGTTCGATGATCATTGGCATGGAAAGGTGGTACACGACCAGACTGAGCAGAAACAACACGACAAAAGCCATGGTGTACCCGATAAAATATGGCATATCTTGCACGGGTTGCAGGGTGAGCCAGTTTCGCGTTTCGTTGATCAATGTGGCCAACGGGTTCGCCCTCATCAACAACCCCATAATGCCTTCCCGAGGCGCCGGATATACGACCGGGGTCAGATACATAAAAAAGGGTAACAAAACCGCCAAGCCTTTGTTGATGTCCTGATACAGCATTCCCAATGGGGTCAACGCCAGCCCGATGGAAAAACCCGCCATGCCGATGGATAGCAGTCCCACCGGCAGAAAAGCCAGACTTGTGAGGGTGATGGTTTGTCGAAAATAGGCGTAAATAACCGACAGAAGGACGACTTTTATTGCAGTGTTGAAGATCACATGATATGCCCCGGAAAGCAACAGACCCTCCCGGGGAATGTTGATCTTTGCAAGCATGGCTTTGTTTTCGGTCACCTGGTTCAGCGGGGCGGAAATGGCTTCACTGAATAGTTGCCATAAGAGCGTACCGGTCAATACAAAAACGGGATAGGGCGTACCCGTATCGTTCATCTGGACAATATTGTTTCCGCGGAGGAGTATCCAAAGAATGGCGGTGGCAAGCGGCGGTATAAGCGCCCAGGCAAACCCCAAAAGGGATTGTCGGTACAAGGCTTTGACGTTTCGTTTGAATAATCTCAATCCCAGTTCGTGCGCTCGAGGCAGATCATTGACAATCTGCCTCAAATGGTCAACGACAAGTCGGTTGGATGTTTCCGACGAGTAAACGGTAATCTTCTGCTTTTCGTTCATTCGAAGGATTCTTACACCGGTACCGACCCTTGTCAAGTGAGTGTGTTCTTGACGGGTTTTCTCATTTCGATTTTTGCGGTACGAAATCCGGCCGTTTTTATGGTCCATCTGATAATCTTGCGCCTCTCTGCAAGGTGATGGTGTGCAATTCCGTCGTATCTCAACCCTTCGTCCCCAAATGGAAGGGCATATTCCCCTGAAAATGCGGGATCGCGATGCAGAGCCGGCAGGGTGCGAATTTTCGGACAGGTTCTAAAGCAAAACTCACCCCGAAGAGCGCTTTCGGGGTGAGCGGGTAGCAGGAGGAGGCTGCCGTTGTGCTACGGCACGGCAAAGACG